>ENA-UOJS01000012-UOJS01000012.1-human-gut-metagenome-genome-assembly--contig:-C74-NODE-12-length-218527-cov-53.334015_pt1 | contig 218527 bp, 175 predicted proteins | sample MGYA00242355_ERZ723902 | MGnify/ENA metagenome assembly ERZ723902
ACGAACGGCATTTATTGGCTTATGGAACAGTTTTACACGCACGATGACGATTACAAACTTATATCGTCCAAACCGTTTGCAACGTTGTAATAATGGGAGATGTAAAATGAGGTTTAACTTGTTAAAGCGAGAAACAGAGCATATAGGAAAAATTACTACTACAAAGAAACGTGTTGTAGTAATATCGTTAGTTGTTGTTTTGCTTATTCTGTCTGCTACAATGTTAGCATGTTGTACAAAAAAGCACTATGATCCCAAATATTTGACGGATAGTTGCGAATTGAAGGTTAAAGACTTAAACACTTCAAATGAATTTGATTTTGATAAAGTATATAGTAAAGAGAGCGTTGAAATTTATCTTGGTTCAGACATTAAAGACGATAAAACAATAGACTTTTTAATAGAAAACTCGATTGGCGCATATTCTTTGATAAAAAGTAACACCTTGCTAAAAACAGATTTTACCGTTATAATAAGCGATAATTTTGTTTCTAATTGTGGGATTAACGAAAAGTTAGGCTTGTGCATTTCATTACCGTCAAAAACATCTTATGAAGAAATTGTAAGTTGGTTTTTATATTCGCAAAATATAGAAAGCGATTTACCGTTTGGTGTTTATGCGGGTATTTCCGCATTGCTGACAAATTCGCCTCTTTGCGAAAAATTTCCTTTATCCGTTATCAATAAAAACTCTATATACTCCGACTTACAATTTCCGTTGTATGAAATCGACAATCTTGCAGATGACGAACGAAAAATCGCATTCAGTTTTGCTAAACGCCTTATAGAAGATTTGTTATCCGATAATAAAACGTATATCGACATTCTTTCTATGAGTAAAGACGATTTGAGTTCATTTTTATCTGAGAAATACGGCGTCTGTTTACCCGAATATTCGTTTGAGCCATATTCAAAAGAATACGAATATAAAGTTAAACAAGGCTGTTTCACCTATTATATCAACAGAGAATATAACGATATAATATTGCCTGCCGATGTTTTTTCTACAAAATACAGTGTTTTAACCGATTGGTTAAAAGATAATGCTAAAACTACAAAAGAAAGCGACGAAGTGTTCAACATAAGCAATATGTATGACATTAACGTCTATTTGGACGATGGTCTAAAATCTACAGGTATTACGGGGTATGCGTATAGCGATTACATCAATATGTATTCTGTCGGTTCTTTTTCGCACGAATATATTCATCATATATTGTTTTATCTTGGGAAAAGCGGTTATGCGCGTGAAGTGATACCCGAAATGCACGCAAGCACATCAAAGTATGCTATGGCAATGTGGTATTATCTGTTTACGGGGCAAGCAAAGAATTTTCCTTATAACAAAGAAGTAAAAGAAAAAGAAACATATTTGCAAACTTTGACATTGTATAAAAAATACAAAGTCAAAACACCGACGGTTGATGATTTTGATTTTTGGTTATTTGCCGATTGTTTTTCGGCAATTTATACCGAAAAAGGAACGACTTTTATACACCGTGTGCAAACTGATAGTTTGGCATATTATATCGCAAGAGTTTATGGCACTAATTATGTTTGGCAGATCAATATGAATACTCAAATTGTAATAGAGGGTAAACCGTATTTAGATGTTGTCGATGAGTGGTATAATTACATAAAATCGCTAAATCATTAACTGATCAGTAAAAAGGTAATATGAACACTATAAACGATAAAATAAAAGAATACAAGCAACTCGCCGAGAAAAAACCGAAATACTACGTTTCTATCGGCGATTTATATTCCAATGACGGCGATTTCAAAACCGCAACGACGTACTATCAAAAAGCCGTCGACAACGGCGTTTTGGCATATACTGTTCTTGGCGACACTTGGGGCTACCGCTCTCAATACAAAAAAGCGTTCGACGCTTATACGGAAGGCGCAAACAAAGGCGAAGCGGAGTGTTTTGCCCGTCTCGGATTTTGCTATGAAACCGGTTATGTAAAAATCGATATTCAAAAAGCAATCGAGTGTTACGCCAAAGCCTCCGATTTGGGTGTCGCGGCAGCGGCAAGATCTCTCGGCGATTTGTATTATTTCAATACGCCGATTGAAAATTCCGAGATCGCATACGTCAAAAACGCGCTGAAATGCTACGAGCGTGCTTTTTACCTCGGAGATATAGAGGTTGCAAAAAAGATAGGCTTTATCTACTTAAACAACGAGGAACTGAAAGACGTTCCCAAAGCCATAGAGTGGTACGAAAAGGGATTGAGCCTCGGCGAATACTCGCTTAATTTCGATTTGGCTTACGTCTATCTCAATGACAGGTTTGTTCCGCACGACTACGAAAAAGGTTTGAAATATCTTTTGGACGGCGTTCACCACAACGATCCCGAAAGCCTTTATATGTACGCAAGAGTTCGCGAAACGGGTATGTATAAGGTAGAACCCGACAAAAAGGCATATATTTATTATCTTAAAAAAGCGGCGGCACTCGGACAAGACGACGCTCTTCTCGATTTAGGGTATTACTATTATGATAAAGGCAAATACGACGATGCGCTCGATTGCTTTGCCTCATCAGATTTGAACGTTGTCGGATTATATTGGGCAATGGCGACAATTTATGAGGCAAAAAAGAAAGATTACAAAAACGCGCTTTTCTATTATCGTATGGCAATGGAAGATGATTATCCGGACGCTATCGAGAGAATGGCGGAAGCGTATCTCGGCGACGAACTTGGACTTGAAAAGGACGAGAAAACCGCCCTTAAACTTTTCAAACGAGCCGCAAATCTCGGCAACTCCGCCGCGCAATATAATCTCGGAATGGCGTATGCGTGCGGATATTACGGCGTGACGCCCGACAAAGAAAAGGCAGTATTCTGGCTCAAAAAGAGCGCAAAAGGCGAAAATCCAATGGCGTGCGTACAAATGGGACTTTACAACCTCTACACCATCAAAACGGACAAGGCGTGCAAGAAAGCGTTTGAGTATTTCCAAAACGCGTACTATCTCGGCGAGGAAGAAGCGGTGATAAATCTCGGACTTTGTTATCTGCAAGGAAAAGGCGTGGAAAAAAATTCGAAAGAAGCGGTAAAGTGTTTTACGGAAGCGGCGAAAAGGACAAATTCGGGCGTTGCGTACTACAATCTCGGCTTGTGCTACGAAAACGGATTCGGCGTGAGAAAGGACTACAAAAAGGCAATCGAAGCGTACGGCAAAGCGGTTGAAAACGGTGAGAGCGCAGGACTTGTCGCAATCAAAAATCTTTATCTCAAGATGAACGGAACCACAGAGAAAAAGGACTGATAAACACAAATTTTATAACGAAAAAAGCGTGCTTTACGCACGCTTTTCGCTTTGTTTTTTATTGTTTTTTACCGCTTTTTTGCTCGATTATCTATTCAGAATCATATTTTTGATGTCCGCAACCGTGACTTTGATACGGGGATTCGATTTGATTTCCTCGCTGACTTTGTCGCGAGCGTGGATAACCGTCGTATGATCCCTGCCCCCGAACATCTCGCCGATTTGCACGAGCGGCATAGGCAAAAGTTCGGTGATAAGATAGATTGCAATCATTCTCGGTTCGACGATGTTTTTGGTTTTCTTTTTGGATATGATGTCCGCAGACGAGATTTTGAAGTATTTGCAAACCGCGTCCACGATTCCGCTTGCGTCGATGGTGTCGTTCTTTTCCTCGATAAAGCCGCCGATAGCCTCTTTTGCAACGTCTATAGTGCAAACCGAACTGTTGGTGAGAGAACTGTAAAAAATAACGCGGTTGAGCAAGCCTTCCATCTCTCTGATGTTGGACGGCGCGATTTCGGCAATGAACTCGGCAACGTCGTCTTTAAGCACGAATTTGGATTGAGCGGCTTTGTTTTTGAGGATTGCAACTCTCGTTTCGGTGTCGGGAACTTGAATATCTACGGTAAGTCCGCAACCGAAGCGCGTGCGCAGTCTGTCCGAGAGCGTCGTAAGGTCTTTCGGCGCGCGGTCGGACGTCAAAATAATCTGCTTGTTGTCTTGATAAAGGTCGTTGAAAATGTGGAAAAACGCCTCTTGCGTCGCTTCCTTGCCTATCAAAAACTGCACGTCGTCCACCATAAGCACGTCGCAAGAGCGGTATTTTTCTCTGAACTTGTTGTTTTCCTCGTTGGACTTGTTGCGTATAACGTTGATAAGTTCGCTCACGAGTGCTTCCGCGCTGACGTAAAGAACGTTTACGTTCTTTTTGTACTTGAAAAGATAGTTGCCTATCGCATGCAAAAGGTGAGTTTTGCCAAGACCTACGCCCGAGTAGATAAACAACGGATTGAAAGTTGTGCCGGGGTTTTCGGCTATGGTTTTACAAGCGGCGAGCGCGTACGAGTTGGATTTGCCCTCGACAAAGTTTTCAAAAGTGTACTTCTCTTGGAACGGGCATTTCTTTTTGCCCTTTTCTTCGGGGGTAAAGTTGGTGACAAAGCCTTGATCTTCGATAAAGACCGTCTGTTTGTTCAGATATTCCGCTTTTTTGTCGGGGGTGATTATAATAACGTCGGTGATTTGAGGATTGTGAGAAGACACAACCTCTTTGATTGCGTCGCGATATCTCGAATCTATGGTCTTTTTTGCGTTTGCGGAAATGGTCGCAAGCACGATTGCGTTGTCTACAAAGCACACCGGCTCTAATTTGTCAATCCACACCTCGAAACTTATCGCTTGTATTGAAATTGACAAATCGTTTTTTGCGTCTTCCCAAAATTCTTCTATATTAATCATAAAAACGATTATACCAAAATCGACAACTTTTTCAAGCAAAAAATCCGAAAAGAAAACTTAAACACAAGATGTTGAAAAAAAATTACGCTCGGGTTATACTTGTTGTGTATGAAAATTCTTTCGCTGGAACTCAAAAATTTTAGAAATTATCCCTACGCCATCGTTGACTTCGACGACGGGTTGAACGTCCTTTTCGGAAAAAACGCCAGCGGAAAAACAAATATGCTCGAAAGCGTGTATCTTTGCTCGGTTTTCCATTCCCCTCGCACAACCAAAGATAAGGAAATGATTTTGCTCGGACAAAGCAAGGCGCAGGTGAAACTCAATATCGAAAAGAGATTCAGAAAACATACGATTTGCTTGCAAATCGACGAGCAAGGCAAAAAGAAAGTCGCAGTGGACGGCATTCCCGTAAATCGCGCGGGCGAACTGCTCGGTATACTCGGCGTGGTGTTCTTTTCCCCGGACGAAATGAAACTCGTAAAGGAATCGCCGTCCGAAAGACGTCGCTTTTTGGACGTTGGGCTTTCGCAACAGCAAAAGGCGTACTTCCTCGCCCTTCAACGCTACAACAAAACCCTCAAACAAAAAAATAATCTTCTCAAAGAATATCGGTTCAATCCGAACGTGGACGATATGCTCGACGTGTGGGATACCGGACTTGCAAAGGAAGGCGCGATTATCATCGAAAAGCGTATTGAATATATCGCAACTCTCAACGATGCGGCGGGAAAATTCCATAAAGCGTTGAGCAGTGAAAAAGAAACGCTCACCCTCTCGTACGAAAGCGGCTCGAAAACCGACGTACAAAAGGACTTGCAAGAGGAACTTTACAAAGCCATAGTCGCGGCAAGACAAAAGGACAAGGAACTCGGATTCAGCACCGTAGGTCCGCATCGCGACGATATAAAAATCGAGATAAACGGCAAAGACAGCCGCAAGTTTGCCTCGCAAGGTCAGCAACGCACCATTGCGCTTGCAATGAAACTCGGCGAAGTGGTAATCTACAAAAAAGAGATAGGCGAACCGCCCGTCCTGCTTCTCGACGATGTGCTTTCCGAACTCGACAACACGCGCCAGACGTTGCTTTTGGAAATGACCAAAGGTTTTCAAACCATACTCACCTGCACCGAATACACGTTGCCGAATAAGGCAAAAAAAATAAGAATAAACGAAGGGACGGTGGTCGAAAATTAATAATTAATAATGAATAATTAATAATTGAGGAAGGCGAAGCCTTAAATAGCAAAAATCATCGCTGAGGCAATGGCAACACGCAATTTTGCGTATTGACGAAAGCCTCGCTAGATTTATTGCTCTGCTAACCGCGCAGATAATTTGCGCTATCAGTTCATACAGGGATAAAGAGTCAAGCCACAGATTCACCAAATTATCTGCTTGGTGGGTGCGCACTTTGTGCGCAAGCGGAATATTTGAACGGCGGTTGGGCGCGACGCATTAAACAACACATCCTGTGAATGTGTTGTAGCCAAAGCGAACGAGGCGGATTGCCTCGCAAACGCCGAAGTCCAAACACGTGAGGAAGGGGGAAGTTTTATTTAGAGTATGTGACAATTACTCTTGTAGAGAAAGATTATTTTTTGATAAAAAACTAAAACCGAGTTTTATAATAACAAAACACGCACTTAAAGTGCGTGTTTTGTTGTTTTTTGGGTGTGGGGTGAAACCCCACCCGCAATTATTAATTATTAATTATTCATTACTAATTATTAACTAACTCAAAGTTTGTCGTTGTACTTCAAGATTTGCACGAGAGCGTAGATTCTGTCAAGGTCGTCCTTGTTGAAATAGTCAATGGTGATTCTGCCCTTTTGGTCGTTGCCGACAAGTTTGACTTTCGTTGCGAAAATGCGTTTCATATCACCCACAAACTCTTTGAGTTCGAGCGGCAACGCTTTTGTATCTCTCGGGCCGGACGGAATGGCTTTTCTCGTGAAGTACAGACGAACGCGGTTTTCGAGGTCGCGCACGGAAAGTTTGTTGTCGCACGCTTGGTTTGCGAGCGTCACGAGATAGTCCTTGTCGTCGATGGATATGAGCGTTCTTGCGTGACCGGGGGAAAGTTTACCCTCTCTCACGAGCGCGGTCACTTCGTCGGGAAGTTGCAAAAGGCGAAGAGTGTTGGTGACGTACGGACGAGATTTGCCGATACGAACCGCAACTTCTTCTTGGGTGAGTCCGTGATTGTCCATAAGTTCGCGCATACCCTCTGCCGCTTCGATCGCGTTGAGGTCCTCGCGGTGCAAGTTTTCGATGAGCGAAATTTCTTGGATTTGTTGCGGCGTAAATTCGCGTATGATGGCAGGCACTTTTTTGAGCCCTGCAAGCAAACTCGCTCTGAAACGACGCTCGCCCGCAATGATGAGGTATCTGCCGCCGTCCGTCTTGACCAAAAGCAAGGGTTGCAATACGCCGTACGTCGCAATGGACGTCGCCATCTCTCTCAAACTGTCCTCGTCAAACGTTTTTCTCGGCTGATTCGGGTTGCGGTCGATGAGCGTAATGTCAATTTCCTGTGCCTGAATGTCATCGGCAATATCGACTTTGACGTTTTCTTCATTGTCGTTGAAAAGAGCATTGAAACCTTTTGTTCCGAGGCCGCTTTTTGTGTTTGCCATAATTCACTCCTTAAATTTCGATATATATTCTTTTGCAAGTTTTTCGTATGCGATTGCGCCGCTGCACCGACGGTCGAACTCGATTATCGGTTGTCCGAAACTCGGCGATTCGGCAAGGCGAACGTTTTGAGGTATAACCGTTTCAAAAACCTTGTCTTTGAACGTTTCCCGCACGTTCTGCTCGACTTCCCTCGAAAGTTTGGTCTGTCTGAACATCGTAAGAAGGATTCCGTACAGCCGCAAACTCTCGTTCGAGTGCTTTTTTACGAGCCTTACGGTGTTGAGCAGTTGATTGAGCCCTTCGAGAGCGAAGTATTCGCATTGTAGGGGTACGATAACGCCGTCAGACGCGCTTAGAGCGTTTATAAGCGTCAAATTTATGCTCGGCGCGCAATCTATGAACACGAAGTCGTATTTGTCTTTCACGGGGTCGAGGGTCGTTTTGAGAACGTAATCTCGATTCTTTGCGTTTGCTATTTCCAGTTCCGCACCGGCAAGGTCGCGAGAGGACGGAATGAAATCCGCATATTTGCCCTTCCTCACGCAAGCGTTTGCGTCGCCTTTTAGCAGAGCGTCGTATATCGAATTTTCGATTTTTTTGTCGAAGACCCCCATCGCGCTTGTCGCGTTGGCTTGCGGGTCGAAGTCAACGAGCAAAGTTTTGTATCCCAAAGAGGCAACGAGACAGGCGAGATTCACGCACGAAGTCGTCTTGCCCACGCCCCCTTTCTGATTGGAAAACGATACGACTTGCGCCATAAAATTAATATAGCATACAATGAAAAATTTTTCAACGACGTTTCACAAAAAGTTTCACATAAAATTTTTTTTGACAAAAAATTACGGTTTTTATGTGAAAAACGGGCGCAATTTGCGCCCGAAGTTGTATGGTTTTCATATGTGGTTTTCATATGTGGTTTTCATATGTGGTTTTTGCAAGTACTGTTTTTTCAATTCGATTTTTCGTCGTCGGTTGGGAAAATCGCCTTACAGCGGTTTTTTCTTGATAACGCCGTATTGACGAGGATATTGTTTCGGGGTGGGCGCGGTCTTTTCAAAGACCAGAAGCGCGCGCTTTTCACCGTTCGCCAAAGTGAGAAATTTGGTTTCGATATGCTTTGCGTTGAGTGTTTTTTCGGCGTTTTGAGAGGTTTCGAGTTCACTCTCGTCGGTTTTATAGGCGATAAATTTGCCCCCGACTTTCAAAAACGGCATTGCAAGTTCCAAAAGTATGCGCAATGACGACACCGCTCTTGCCGTGACGTAATCGAACGTGCCGAACAATTCCTTTTCGTCCTCCGCCCTCGCGCTTATCGTTTTGAGATTTTTGACGTTGAGGGTTTTTGCCGCAGACGAAAGGAACGTCATTTTTTTGGCGGTGGAATCGAGCGCGGTGACGGATACGTCCTCTCTTACAATCGCTATGGGCATACTCGGAAAACCTGCGCCTGCGCCGATGTCGAGAAGTTTTGCGCCGCTCGCCAAAAGCGACGCGCCTGCAAGCGAGTCCTGTATATGCTTAACCGCAAAATCTTTATCTTCGATGATTGCGGTGAGATTGAACGCCTTGTTGCTTTCGACGACCGCCTCTTGATAGCCGCACAGTTTTTCGAGTTGCGACGGGGTGAGGTCTACACCGATTTGCTTTGAACATTCGCTGAGATATGCCTTGTCCATAAAAAACCTCTTTTTCTCAATATATCATTTTTTCTGTGGATTTTCAACGATATAACACCGTTTTTCAAAAGCGCGATAAATCAATAAAAAAACAATAAAATTTCAATAGTTTTTGCAAATATTGAACTTAGGCAAAAAACGTGCTAAAATATATAAAATAAAATTTTTGAGGCGCAGTATGAGAATTGCAATCATAACGGCTATGGCGGAAGAAACTCTGCCAATCTTCAAGAAACTCGGCAACGTCGTGGCGCAAAACACCATATCTGGCGTTGCGATAAGTCAAATCGAATATGACGGCGATACGATATACCTCGCAACGTCGGGCGTGGGCGAAATCAAGGCGGCACTTGCCGTTCAACTTCTCGTCGATTTGTTCGACGTGGAAGCAGTGCTCAACTTCGGCTTCGTGGGAGCGATAAACAAGAATCTCGAACTTTGCGAGTTGGTCGTTCCGAGACGCGTGGTGCACTATCAATTCGACGTCACGGGCGTTGATACGGACAGAAGCGTCGGACAGTATAGCGGTATGCGCGACAACTATTTCTATCTTGACGAAAGCCTGATTCAAAACACCCTTGCAAACATCGGCAAGCAAATGAAACTTGTCACCGTCGCAAGCGGCGACGTGTTTGTGACGAGCAGCGAGGATAAACGTCGCCTTGCCAAAGAGTTCGGCGCGGATATTTGCGAAATGGAACTTGCAGGCATAGCGATTGCGTGCGAGAGAAACAACGTTCCGCTTTTCTCAATCAAAGTGGTGAGCGACAAAGCGGACGAGAGCGCAAACGTGAGCTTCCTCTCTATCGTGGAAAAAGGCGTTGCGGGATATGAGAAGATTCTTCCCGAAATCCTCAAAGCGGTCAAGGACGGCGCAACCGCACTTCCGCCGGTCAAGCACGAAAAAGCATAATCTCGCAAGATTGTAAAAGAAGCCGCATAATAAAAAACGGCGCGACAGACAGAGTGAATGAAAATGCGGACAGAATAAAGCCGATTAGACATTTTGTGTAGGCGGCTTTATCGATAAAACCGTTCAAAAAAAGAAATTCGATAAAAAGATATAATGGTTTACAAGTAAACCATTATATCTTTTTATATATTGTGACGGTTTGAAGCGAATTTATTGTGAAAAAGCAGTTTGTGTAGATTGTTGAGGGCAAATAAAGAATAAAACAAGATTTAAACGTACTTGCGAATCGGGAATAAAATAAATAACATTGCCAACGAATATTTTTCCATAGATTAATATTTGATTTTATAGATATTGTATTTTTAATTTTCTGCGATAATTGATTTAATATTATAAAAAGCAAATATCGGTATTAACGGGCAAGTGAATTATTATTACAAATCAAACGCATAAAAAAGAGAGATATGGCATCGTCAAGTAAAGCATAAAGCAAAAGTTACAAACGGATATATTTGTTTAGCGGCAAATACGGCGATATATAATAATATGTATCGCATCGCCCTATTCGATATGAGGTATTTGATACGAGGATTGATACGCGGTGGCTTTATAAACAATAACGTCGTTAATTAGGGAAAACCGCCGAGTGTGTAATACACGGTATTCAATCACGATGTAAAAACAAATGGTGCTGTTGTTATTATGATTGTTTCACGTGTAACGTATAGAAAACAAAAAACCGCTTTTCTATTTTTTAATTTGAAAGCGGTAAAAAATTTATGGTGTTTGGTCGGAAAACGATTTGTTTTATGCGCTTAAAAAAGATAAGATACCCTAATAAAAGTCTATCGAAAAAATATCCGAAAATGAGGCGGATTTATCGAAGCAAAACGACAGGTTTTACAGAAGTCTGCCGTTGTCGTTCCATTCGCCGTACACAACGCCCTTTTTGGTGTTCTCGATAAATTTGTTTAACCGAGCGGCGAAAACGTCGGGTTGATTCTTTTTGATTTGTGGTGTCTATGCGGACTCTCTTATATAAAGACGGAAAGTTTTGAAAGTTTGTCCAAACGTCGACGTCGGATTGCAACGCCGCAAGAATATTTTTGCCGATTACGAAACCGTCGTCGGACATATCCGTCAAAACCGCTTGTCCGCTGTCGGTCATACACTCCAAGCGTTTCATTCTGCGACAGCGTTCTTTGTTAAGTTCAGACCATTTGCTGTTTTTTCTGCGCGGCGTAAAGCGTTGGATTGTAGTTCCGTCGTCGAGTTTTTTCGTCGTGCTGTCAATCCGGCCGAAACACATCGCTTCTTCAACCGCGTCAACATACCAAAAAATGTCGCTTCCGATGCTCGCTTGACCACAAGCCAACATTCTGTTTCGGTCGAGTGGTTGTTTTCAAGCCATAATCTAAATGCGTCGCGATTTTTGCATTAAGTAGGTTGGGATACGTCATTTTTTCTTATAATAGTTTGCATTAATCTTGCTTTCTTGCCGTGCAAATTTATCGCAAGTTATTTGCAATTCGTTGCCGTGTGATAATACTAACGCGAAATCAAATTATAAGCAACGATTGCGGTGATTATATGCAATTTTCTATAATTGTTTCACGTGTAACAATCAGAAAAATACGGCTACAATACCACTAAACAGTAGTAAAAAAGAGGTTTTGTAATTTTTGGAAAATCCGAGAATGTGGATAACGATAAAATAATGGCCGCAACGGACAAACGGCAACGCCCAATATGGTTGGCATATTGCTCTTTTTGAGGCGGGTAAGATGTTTCGGGTGGGCGGTGTTTCGATGACTCAAGTAGCTTTATAAATATTGCAAGCGCGGTGTAAAGCGGTTAAAGTCGTGCAATTTTCGGTGTTTACATACGATAATTTGAGTGTCAAAACGGAAAGAAAATGACGATTTTTACATATGCTTTTAGAACATAAACGGTGATGATTAATGAATAAAATTCGAGCGAAAAAGCGGAATCGATAGGGCTGTGGTGGGTATTAAAATTATATGTTTCACGTGGAACAGTTTGATTTTCGGCGTCGGTTTCACGTGAAACGAGAACCGCAAAAAAGCCACTAAACAGTAGTGTTTTTGCGTGCTTTTCGGTCGGTTTTGGGAATTTTTGACCTTTCACCCTGTAAAATTTTACAGAAAAATTCTCGCTCTTTCACCCGAATTTTTGGCAGTGTTTTGTTTCTCAATTTTTCTATAAAAATTTGGCAGTTTCACAATAATTCTATGTTTTTGAATGTACTATGAAAATTCTCTGCTTTTCTGTTCGGCATTCTCTTGTTTTTGTCGTGTGTTTTCTATGTTTTTGAATGTCGTTTGAGTGTGTTGATATGAGCGAAACGGTCTAAAACGCAGGCTTGTTTGCTGCTTGTGGTTGTTTATTGACGTTGAAAATATGATTTGCGATTTCTGTTTTATGCAGGTGACAAGCTTGTTTGCGGTGTGTTTCCGAGTATGTGCGTAAGGGGTTTTGCGGATAATGACGGTATATTAACCTCGTTCGGTATTTTTGTAGATTTACTATGTGATGACACAGGGACTATATGACGGTTTGACGGCGTGTGACGATAAGTTGCGACAAAGTATGCTTTTCGTGCGTTCGAGCAATCGTTTTACGCCCGAAAAAGCCTCTGTTTAGTGGCGTTTCACGTCGAACAAAGTTTCCACATATAAACATATCCACATCGAAAGACGACGTTGTTAAAAACGACAGATAGAAAAATATTCTGTAAAACGGTTTACAAGTATACCATATATGTAAAATTAACGCTTCGCCGTTCGGTATTACGCCGCATTTGCGAAGCGTTTTGTTTTACGCGATTATTTGCATATAGGTTGCAACGAGAAACAGTATCGGACCTACGAGCACGAAGATGTGGAATAGGCAATGGACGTAGCGTTTATGCACGCCGAACACCGCCGCGCCGAGCAGGCAAGATACGAGCCCTGCAAGATAGACGAAACTCGTTGCCGCCGAAATGCCTTTGGGTGAGAAATACGCCGTGAAGAACGCCGCAAACATCAATCCTCCGATGACGAAGGTTGAGGCGACGGACACTTTTCTGAAAATGTCGAAGCGGTAAAGGCACAGCGCGAAGATTACGATTGCGATTGCAAATGACACGCCGAACGCGACGTAGCCGTATACGTTGCCGTACAAAAGGCAGGTTGCCGTCGCGCAAGCAATAACGTTTAGGTTGACGGCCGGAAAGTCGAGAGTGCGCCACATCAGTTTTTTGCGCATATCCGACACGCCGTGATAGGTTGCCGACACGCTGAATTCGATTGCTATCAGAAGACAGGACAACACAGCGGAAGCGTATGCCGCAGGCGTAGTGGCTTTAAGAAGCATAAAAATCATAAAGACGAGAGCCGCCACCGCGCCGAGCGCGTGAGAAACGGAATGGAAAAGTTCCTCTTTCGGAGTGTAGTATACGAGCCCGTTGTCCTTGTAGATTTGTTTGAGTTCGTCGGTGTTGGACGGTGTTTTCAAAGATTCTTTTATGTTCATATCCCATATAGTAAAACAAAAACGCCGCGAGGGCAAGCGATATAAAGTCGTCAAACCGCATAAAATCGCGAATTGACACGATGGGGTAAGGTTGCTCAATAAACGGCCGAAAGCCGAAAAAGACCCGTCTTAGACACTCTGCCGCAAAAATTTGACAAAAACCCTTGATATTTTGTTTATAAATTGTTATAATATTTTTACTTATTATTATTGAAATAATAATATATTATTTACTAAAATATATTTTTATGTAGGAGGAAAAATGGCAGAAGAAGTCAAACACAGTTACGACGCCGGCGACATTCAGGTTCTCGAAGGACTCGACCCTGTCAGAAAACGTCCCGGTATGTATATCGGTTCGACGGACACGAGGGGGTTGCATCATCTCGTGACGGAAGTCGTTGACAACTCAATCGACGAAGCGCTCGCAGGCTACTGCACGCATATCGTCGTGGAAATTCTCTCGGACGGCGCGATTCGCGTTACGGACAACGGCAGAGGTATTCCTACCGGCGTTATCGAAAAAGAAGGCAAATCCGCAGTCGAGGTCGTTTTGACCAAACTTCACGCGGGCGGAAAATTCGGCAGCGGCGGCTACAAGATTTCGGGCGGTCTGCACGGCGTGGGCGTATCCTGCGTCAACGCGCTCAGCGAATGGTTGGTTGCGGAAGTCAGACAAAACGGCAAACTATACCGTATTCGTTTCAACCGCGGTATTGCGGAAAGACCTTTGTCGGTCGTGGGCGACGCAACCGACACGGGCACGACGATAACCTTCTATCCCGACGCGGAAATCTTTGAAACGCTCGAATTCAACTATGACACGATGAAGACTCGTCTTCGCGAACTCGCATACCTCAACAAGGGGCTTACCATCGAACTTGCGGACCAGCGCGTTCAACCCGAGCGCAGAGAGGTATTCCGTTACGACGGCGGCATAGTGTCTTTCGTCGAGGAAATGAACAAGACCAAAGAAACCATCTTCCCCGAAGTCATTTACTTTGACGAAAAGTACGTCGACAGCGAAATCGAAGTCGCAATGCAGTATAACGACAGTTATTCGGACACGATTTTGGCGTTTGCAAACAACATCAACACCGAAGAGGGCGGCACGCACCTTGACGGCTTCAAAGCCTCGTTGACGAAGATTATCAACGATTACGGCTCCAAGTCGGGAATCCTCAAAGGCAGCGAAAAACTGAGTGGTGAGGACGTCAGAGAAGGTCTTACGGCTGTTATCTCGGTTAAACTCGCAGAACCGCAATTCGAAGGACAGACGAAAACCAAACTCGGCAACAGCAGTATGCGACAAGCGGTGGCAAAGGGCGTTACGGAAGGTTTTGGAACGTATCTCGAGGAACACCCCAGAGAAGCAAAAGAACTCGTGCTTAAAACCATTACGGCGCAAAGAGCGAGAGAGGCGGCGCGTATGGCGCGCGAGAGCGCGAGAAGAAAGAGCGCGCTCGAAAGCACCACGCTCCCCGGCAAACTTGCCGACTGCACCGACAAAGATCCCAAAAACTGCGAAATATATCTCGTCGAGGGTGACTCGGCAGGCGGAAGCGCAAAGCAAGGTCGCGACAGACGTTTCCAAGCCATTCTTCCTTTGAGAGGTAAGATTCTCAACGTCGAAAAAGCCGCATTGCACAGAGTTCTCGAAAACGAGGAAATCAAGGCGATGATAACCGCGTTCGGTTGCGGTATCAACGCAGAGTACGACGAGAGCAAACTTCGCTACAATCGTATCATTTGTATGACCGATGCCGATGTGGACGGCAGCCACATTCGTATTTTGATGCTCACGTTCCTGTTCCGCTTTATGCGTCCGCTCATCGAAAACGGTCACGTATTTATCGCGTTGCCGCCTCTTTACAAGATTGCAAAGGGCAAGCAAGAGCAATACTTCTACGACGACGAGAGCCTCGAAGCGTATTACAACGAGTTCGGCAGAAAGAGCGGCGAACTTCAACGCTACAAAGGTCTCGGCGAAATGAACCCCGAACAACTTTGGGAAACCACAATGGATCCGCAAAAACGTACGCTTTTGAAGGTTACGATGGACGACGCGATCGAGGCAGACCGACTCTTTTCCATACTTATGGGCGAGCAACCCGAACTTCGCCGCGAATTTATCGAGCAGAATGCGAAACTCGTGACGGATCTCGACGTATAAGGAGGCAGTTATGGCGAACATAAGAGACGATAAAAACAACGAATATATTCAACATATAGCCAACTCGACCGTCAAGGACGTGGAAATAAACGGCGAACTTAAAAAATCCTTTATCGCATACGCGATGGCGGTCAACGTATCCCGTGCAATTCCCGACGTAAGAGACGGTTTGAAACCCGTTCACAGACGTATTCTTTACGCTATGAGCGAACTTGGTCTGACCCCCGACAAGCCCTATCGTAAGTGCGCTATGGTCGTGGGCGAAGTGCTCGGCAAATACCATCCTCACGGCGACAGTTCCGTATACGACGCAATGGTGCGTCTGGCGCAAGACTTTTCCATTCGCTGTCCGCTCGTAGACGGTCACGGCAACTTCGGTTCGATTGACGGCGATCCGCCGGCGGCATATCGTTATACCGAGGCTCGTCTTTCCAAAATCGCGCTCGAAATGATCCGCGACATCGACAAAAAGACGGTTGACTTCTATCCCAACTTCGACGACACGCGCGAACAACCCGTCGTGTTGCCCTCAAGATTCCCCAACTTGCTCGTAAACGGCTCGGACGGTATCGCAGTCGGTATGGCAACGTCCATTCCGCCTCACAATCTCGGCGAGGTTATAGACGCTTCCATCGCGCTCTTGCACAACCCCGAAGCCACCGTCGACGACCTTATGGAATACATTCCCGCGCCTGACTTCCCGACGGGCGCGCTCGTTTTGGGCAGACATTCCATCAAGCAAGCGTATCGCACGGGTAGAGGCGCGTGCGTGCTTCGCGCAAAGGCGGAAATCGAGGAAATGGCAAACGGCAAGAGCCGTATCGTCGTGACCGAGATTCCTTACCAAGTCAATAAGGCGAAACTCATCGAAAACATCGCAGACCAAGTCAAAGACAAACGCCTCGAAGGCATCAGCGATTTGAGAGAAGAAACGGACAGACACGGTATGCGTATCGTCATCGAACTCAAAAAGGACGTTAACGCGCAAGTGCTTCTCAACCAACTCTACAAGCAAACGCAGATGCAAACGACGTTCAGTATGATTATGCTCGCGCTCGTAGACGGCGTACCTCGCGTTCTCAACCTCAAAGAGATGTTGGAATGCTACGTCGCTCACCAAAAGGACGTAATCGTGCGCAGAACGCGTTTCGACCTCGAAAAAGCGCAAGAAAGACAACATATTTTGCTCGGTTTGCATATCGCGCTCGAAAATATCGACGCAATCGTCGAACTTTTGAAGAAATCGCGCGACAGACAAGACGCAATCGTAAAACTCATCGAGAACTACGGTCTTAGCGACAAGCAGGCGGCGGCAATCCTCGATATGCGCTTGCAACGTTTGACAGGTCTCGAAGTCGAAAAAATCAACGCCGAACTCGAAGACCTCGACAAGCAAATAGCCTATTTCAATACGGTTCTTTCCAGCGACGAGGAAGTCAAGAACATCATCGTCAAGGAAATGAGCGAAATCAAGGCGCAATACAACACGCCGAGAATGAGCGAACTCACCTACGATTACGGCGACATCGACATCGAAGACCTCATCGAAAAAGAGGACGTGGTTATTTCTATGACTCACGGCGGTTATATCAAGCGTATGCCCGTTTCCGAGTACAAGGCGCAACACAGAGGCGGTATGGGTATCACGGCGCACAAGGCGAAGGACGAAGACTTTGTGGAAAGAATATTCACATCGAATACGCACGAGAGAATTATGTTCTTCACCAACAGAGGCAAAGTGTTCACTCTCAAAGCGTACGAGATTCCCGAAGCGACTCGCAACGCGCGCGGCAGAGCGGCTGTAAACCTCTTGCAACTCGAACAAGGCGAGAAGATTCAGGCGTTCTTGCAAATGCCCGAAGAGAGAGCGGACAAGTTCCTTATGCTCGCAACCAAGAAAGGTCTTATCAAAAAGACGCCTCTCGAAGAATACGATTCAATCAAGCGTAACGGCAAGATTGCAATCAAGTTCAACGATGACGACGAACTTATCGGCGCGGTTATCACGAGCGGCAACGACGAGATTTTGGTTGCGTCGAGCCAAGGTATGAGCATCCACTTCAACGAAAACGACGTGCGCCCCGTAGGCAGAACGGCAATGGGCGTCAAGGCGATGAACATTTCGGGAGATACGACCCTCGTGGCGTTCGACGTGGTACACCCCGGCGACGAAATCCTCACCGTAACGTCAAACGGCTACGGCAAGCGTTCGAGCATAGACGATTATCCCGTTCAAAACAGAGCGGGCAAGGGCGTCAAGGCAGGTACGTTCAACGACAAGACGGGCACTCTCGTAAGCCTCAAAGTAATCCCCGCCGACACCGACGTTATGATGATAACCGACAGCGGCGTAATCATCAGAGTTCAAGCCGACGAAATCAGCAAGATAGGCAGAGCGACGCAAGGCGTGCGCATAATGAAACTTAAAGACGACAAGTTCAAAGTTATGGCAATCGCACTCACGCCGCACGAAGACGAGGAAGAAGAAGTCGAATACGATGAGGACGGCAACGTTATCGTTAGGGAAGAAAGCGCAAGCGAACAAGTCGAAGCGCAAGAATCCGTCGAAACGACGGAATCGACCGAAACGTCCGAAAATAGCGAAAATTAATGTTTATAATTGCAAAAACGAGGTGTAAACCCTCGTTTTTGCTTAATGGGAGATAATTATGGAAGAAAGAAAATGGTTCAAAGAGATGTCCGTTTATCAGATTTGGCCGCGCTCTTTTTGCGACGGTAACGACGACGGAATAGGCGACCTTCAAGGCGTGCTTTCAAAACTCGAATACATAAAAAGTCTCGGAAGCGACGCGATTTGGTTCTCGCCCTTGTACGTTTCGCCGCAAGCGGACTACGGCTACGACATCGCCGATTACAAGAATATCAATCCCGAATACGGCACTCTCGACGAGTTCAAGCAAGTGCTCGAAAAGGCGCACGCGCTCGGTATGCGCGTGATTATGGACTTGGTTATCAACCACACGTCCGACCAACACGACTGGTTCAAAAAGAGTTGCGCTAAAGTCGAGCCGTACACCGACTTTTACATTTGGCGCAAGGGCAGAGGCAAGGACGGAAAGAAAGTCCCCAACAACTGGATGTCCACTTTCCCCGGGTCTGCGTGGGAATACAACGAGCAAAGAGGAGAGTTCTATCTTCACCTCTACGCAAAAGAACAGCCCGACCTCAATCACGACAATCCGAAAGTCAGAGAGGCTGTCAAAGACGTTATGAGATTCTGGCTGGATATGGGCGTGGACGGATTCCGCGAGGACGTCATCACTCAAATCAGCAAGGCGGAAGGTCTGCCCAACGGCAACTGGCTTATGCCCGCTTCGAGGGGTATGGAACACTACAACAACGGTCCTCATATCCACGAATATTTGCAGGAATATCGCAAGGTTATCGAGCAGTACGACGCGTTCCAAGTGGGCGAAGCACCTCTTATGAACACCAAAACCGCGCTCACCTACGTCAACGAGAATAAGAAAGAACTGGATATGATGATTTCTTTCCAGCATATGAACGCGGACTGCATAATCATCGAATGGGTGCATACGCCGTTCAGTCTGCCCAAACTCAAAAAGACGTTCAACGAGTGGCAAACAAAACTCTACCACAGAGCGTGGAACGCAAACTACCTCGAAAACCACGACCACGCGCGTATCATTTCGAGATACGGTAGCGAGGAATACAGAGTGGAAAGCGGCAAGGCTCTTTGTATGGCGTACACGTTCCTTTCGGGCACGCACTTCGTTTATCAAGGACAAGAAATCGGTATGACCGCGCTTTACTTTGACAAATATCCCAAGGGAAGCGACCCGTGGGCGCAATTCAAGGACGTTTCGACGTTCTGCGTGCGCGACCTTATGAGAAAGTTCGGTTTCAGCGACAAGCACATTCTCAAAGTCGCCCACACCGCCGCTCGCGACTGCGCTCGCACGCCCGTGCAATGGAACGGAAATAAGAACGCGGGCTTCTCGACCGTCGAGCCGTGGTACACCGTCAACCCGAATTATCCCGAAGTCAACGTCGAAAAGGCTATGCAGGACGAAAATTCAATTTGGTATTTCTACCAAAAGGCAATGGCACTTCGCAAAGAGTACAAGGATACGGCGGTTTACGGCGAGTTCAAGATGTATTTGCCAAACAACAAACAACTTTTCGTCTACGACAAGATTGCAGAGGACGGCAAGAGCAAACTCACCGTCGTCATCAACCTCAGCAAAAAACCCGCCAAAGCCTCGCGCGTCAAGAAGTATATTCCGAGCGGCGCAACCGAGATTCTTTCGGTGTACGACGAGCAGTTCGGCGATACGCTCAAACCCTACGCGGGCAAAGTGTTCTACACCCCGCTTGAAAAATAAAACCGCTTGAAAAAAATAAACCGTTTGCAAAACGAGTTTATAATATCCGAAATCACAAAAATAACGAAACGAAAAGAGCCTCGCGTTTGCAAGGCTCTTTTTATGTTTTGGCAATATTAGATATAAAATATTCAGTCCTCGTCGTCCTCGTTTTCGCTCGGCAATATGCGGCGATAAGGGGTGGTGTCGTACTTCGAGGAATGAGGAAGGGGAATATGCGCCGCAATCATCGCTTTTTTAAGCGCGAACGTGAAGGGCAATCCCAAAACGATACAAGTTATGATTTGCGAAGCGAGTATCTCGAACATCGCGATATAGTAGATTGTGGACGCGTCGTTAAGCACGAATATGAGGGGAACGAGAAGAGTGTTCGCAATTATCGGCGGAAGCGTCGCAAGTATGGGGCGGCGGCGCAAAAGATAAGTTCCCACCGCGCCGATAAGCGTTGCGAGCGTGCCCAAAACCATATCGAATACACCGAACGGCGAGAAGAAAAAGTTGGTGAAAAAACAACCTATCGCAAGCCCCGGGATTGCTTCGGGGAAGATGAGCGGAAGCAATACGAGAATTTCGGATATGCGGAATTGCACCGGACCGAACGCTATTGCGCTGAGTGCTACGGACAAGGCAAAGTACAAAGCGGCAATGACAGCCGCTCTTGCCATATAAACAAGAGATCTTTTCAAAATACACATCGGTTTTTTTTATTGATGGGTATTGTCGACACCATCGAAAGTATGTTATCATAACCAAAAAGAAAACGCAATCGAAAAACATCGTTCGAAAACATTTTATCGTATGTTTTGACTTTGTTTTGAAAATCCGCATATAATAGACTTCGAGAGGAAAAACCATGCACAGATTCGACGAATTATCTTGTTTGAACACGGCGTTCAACACGGGCGCGTTTCTTTGTTCGGGCGACAACGTTATGACAATAAGTTGGGGAACGGTCGGCGTTATGTGGGGCAAAAAGGTCTTCGTTGCGCCCGTAAGAGACAGCCGTTTCACAAAAGAGTTTATCGACAAACTCGCAACGTTTACGGTGAGCGTTCCCGGGCAAGGCGAAATGCTTTCCGCAATCAGATTCTGCGGCACGAAAAGCGGTCGCGAATACGACAAGTGGGCGGAATGTTCGCTTGAAAAAGTCAAGGCAAAAAGAGTGGACGGCTACGTCGTGGGCGGCTGTCAAAGGTACTTCGAGTGCAAGGTCATAGGCGTTGTGCCTATGGCGAATATGGACTTGAAAGACGTTGAAAAATGGTATCCGCAAAAGGATTTGCATACGTTTTATTTCGGTGAAATAGTAGAGGAATACTGATGAAAATTTGGGCAAAAGTTATGAAAGGCGACAAGATTTTGCGCGACGTGATTTATGAGAGCGAACTTTCGCTCACGCCGTCCAACTTCCAAAAGATGTTGCAAGAAATATCCTACAAAGTGGACGTGGCAACACCCGTGAATCTTCCGACGCACTTCAAGCATTTTGAAAGATTCAACCGTGTGAAATACCTTCCGCGCGACTTTATCGAGGAAGTGGACTACACATCTTTCGTGCTTGAAAGAGTGATTGAAAAGCCGAAGCCGAAGCCATTTTACGTCTGATGGCGGACGAAAGCAAATTGCTTGCAAATTAGCAAAAAAAGCACTTTATTTTGTCGAAACGCTCGCGTAAAGCGCGCGTTTTGCGTTTTATTACAAAATTTTCCTTTGCGAGAATATAAGCGGAAGTTTGACTTATACTATGTGAAACGGAGGCTTTATGGCAGTTGGAATCGTAAGAAGAATAGACGAACTCGGTCGAATCGTAATCCCCAAAGAAATGCGAAAGACAATGCGACTTCAAGTCGGCGACGAGATGGAAATATCCGCAAACGACGAGGGCTTGACTCTCAAAAGATACAGCGGTTTTCAAAGCGTTTTGCCCTCTTGCAAAGCGATTATCAAAGCACTTGCAGAGGCAAAGGACTGCGACGCGGTTGCGGTGAACGCAAACGAAGTCGTCGTTGCCGAAGGCAAAAACAAAAAGCAATTTCAAGGCGCGAAAATATCCGACGCGCTCTCAAACAGAATAAGAAAACGAAAGGAAGAAATGCTGGACAAGTCGTCACTCTCAAACGCGTTCGACAACGTAGACTGTCCCCGCGATTGCGCTATCGTTCAACCCGTCGTTGCGGGCGGCGACCTCGTGGGCGCGATTATGCTTATGAAAGACGAATCGCCAAAAGATTCGGACAAGGATTATTTGCGTTTTTGCGCCGATCTTATTTCGGCGTCGTTGACGGAATGAGAAAGACGGCAAAAAACAAAAAGCGTATGTTTACGGGAGCGGCGGTTTTGCTCGTCGGCAGCGTCGTTGCAAAAATGCTCGGCGCGCTCTATCGCATTCCGCTCACCAACATTCTCGGCGCGGAAGGTATGGGTATGTACCAACTCGTCTTTCCCGTATACGCGTTGTTTATGGTGCTTGCGACGGCGGGTATTCCCACGTCGCTTTCTCGCACGGTTGCCGAAAAACGCGCGCTCGGCGAAAACACCAAAAAGTATTTTTCCGTCGCTATGTGCGCGCTTTTGGTTTTGGGTATCGCGTTCGGCTTGCTTATGGGCGCGCTTTCCGACGTTCTTGCCACAAGGCAGGGCAACGCCGACACTCGATTCGGATTTCTGATTATCGCGCCCGCAATAACGTTTGTGTGCGTAATATCGGGTTTTAGAGGCTACTTTCAAGGGCAGATGTATATGCTTCCCACCGCGCTTTCGAATGTCGTCGAGCAAGTCGTCAAACTCGCCGTCGGAATAGGCGCGTCGTACGCGCTTGCAAAAAGAGGCGTGATATACGCCGTATGTGGCGCGCTTTTCGGCGTTACCGTAAGCGAAATCGTTACGGCGGCGTATATGGGCACAACCTATTTTTTTCGCTCGAAAAAGGAAAAACGCGAACAACTCGTCGCGCGAGTTTCGTTGCAAGAGCGCGATTTGCAATCGGGCAGTGAAAACGACGTTTTGCAAGGCGAAACGAGGGCGCGGGGCGATAAAAATCGAGATAATGTAGTCGCCCGCTCGACCAAAAAAGCGAGATTCGAAAGGGCGTCGAGGGGCGAACTCAAAGGAATGTTGAGGGTCGCGCTTCCCATTGCGGCTGTTGCCGCGCTTATGCCGCTTGCAAACTTTTTCGACAGTATAATCATCGTCAATATGCTCGAAGCGTTCGGACTTAAGCAGAGCGTTGCGACGGCGCAGTACGGCATAATATCGGGTCCTGTCAACTCGCTGATAAATATGCCCGTCGTTGCGATTATGTCGCTTGCGGTGGCGGTCGTTCCGTCGGTGTCGGCGTCGAGAGCGACGAGAGATATCGACGGCGTTATGCTCAAAAGCAGTCTTTGCGTGCGCCTTGCCTATCTTTTGGGCATAGCGTTCGCGTTTTATCTTGCCGTGTTTGCAAGAAACGTCATCGGCGCGCTCTATCCCGCTCTTTCAGAGCAAAACGCCGTAGTCGCGGTAAATGTGCTTCGCATAACAGCGGCAAACGTCGTGTTTTTGTCGGTTATGCAGATATACGTTTCCCTTTTGCAAGCGGTGGACAAAACGAAATACGCCGTATTCAGCCTTATCGCAAGCATAATCGTAAAAATCGTACTCGACGTAGTTCTTACAAGATATATCGGAATAAACGGCGCGGCAATCGCCTCGCTCGCGCTTCCCGTCGTCGCATATTTTTGCACTCTCGTATCTTATTACAAAATATGCGGACTTCGACTTGAAAAAAACGTTGGTCTAAATCTGCTTTCGGGTGTTATAATGGCATTATGCGGAATCGCGGTCGGCTCGTTTATCAAAAACGATATCGCCTCGCTCGCGATCGGATTCGTGGTCTGCGCGGTTGTGTACGTCTGGCTCGCGTTTCTTTTCAACCTCGTCGGCAAAGACGACATTCCGCATCTTCCGCTCAAAAAACTGCTTTGGGCGTTGCATAGGACAATAAGATTTTGGGAGTACAACAATGAAACTCGATGACGTTCTCAAAGGCTCGTATCAGCGTTACATAGCCGCAGATTTTTTGTCTACGGTTTTTTTCAACAAGCGCATACCGCTCGTGATTGACGGTATCGATGCGGAAAACGCCGCAAAGGTCAAGGCAAAACTTTTGGACGTATACGGCGATGTCGAACTCACCGTAGAAAAGGACGGCGAGGACAAAACGATTTGCGTGTCCGAAATAAAGGGCGACGAGGACGTGATAATCGCGCCGCCCGTATCGCTCGTCGATTGCAAAAGATTCGATTTTTCGGATTTGGAACAGATTATGCACAGACTTCGCGCCGACGACGGTTGCGAGTGGGACAGAGCGCAAACACACGAGAGTATTCGCATAAATCTCATTGAAGAAGCATACGAACTCGTCGACGCAATCGACCAAAAGGACGTTGCGGCGATGAAAGAGGAATGCGGCGACGTGCTTATGCAAGCGGTGTTCCACGCCGAGATAGCGCAAAAAGAGGGCGAGTTTAGTTATATGGACGTAATCACGGGGCTTTGCAGAAAACTCATCGACCGTCACACGCACATATTCGGAAGCAATCGCGCCTATAACGCCGACGAAGCGCTCGTATTCTGGGAAGCGGCGAAGAAGAAAGAAAAACACTACAAATCCGCTTCCGACCAAATGGACAGAGTACCCAAAAACTTCCCCGCGTTACTCTATGCGGAAAAGATACAAAAGTATGCCAAAAAGGTCGGTTTTGACTGGGACGACGTGAGCGGCGCATATCAAAAAATCGCCGAAGAAACCGAGGAACTCAAAAACGCCGACGACGCGCACAGAATTGAAGAAGGCGGCGATTTGCTCTTTGCCGTCGTCAACGCATTGCGCTTTTACAAGGTCGAACCCGAACTTGCTTTGCGCGAGGCGAACAAGAAATTTATGCGCAGATTTTCAGCAGTCGAGAGCGAAGTCAAGGCAAGCGGCAGAGAGATGAAAGACTGCACGCTCGACGAACTCGACGCGATTTGGAACAAAGTCAAAGAGCGCGAAAAGAAAGAAAACGAAAACGCGTAACCGCCCAAAACGGCAAGACGAAAATCGTTTTTTTGCAAAACTCGAAAGAGCGAAGCGCACGGTTTTTACGGTACAAGCAAAGCAAACCAACGCAAAATCGCAAAACACATTTAACCGTATGAAATCGCAAAACAAAGTGTTTACGCATTGAGTTTGCACGGATAAACACCGCATTATGCAACTTAAAATAGGCGACGTACAACTTGAAAGCAACATCGTGTTTGCACCCATAGCCGGCTTTTCCGAAGTCGGTTTTCGCCATATGTGCGCAAAGTACGGCGCAGGACTTACCTACACCGAACTCGTCAGTGCAAAAGGACTTTGCTACGGCAACAAGGGTACGCAAGAGTTGCTTGCAAGAGAGGACTTTTCCTCGCCGTGCGCCGTGCAACTTTTCGGAAGCGACCCCGAATTTATGTACAAAGCCGCAAAGGACGAGCGCCTTGCAAAGTTTGAAATCGTGGATATAAATATGGGTTGCCCCGTCAAAAAAGTGTTCAACAACGGCGACGGAAGCGCGCTTATGAAAAATCCCGATTTGATAACCGAAATCGTGCAAGCGGTCAAAGAGGGGGCAAAACGCCCCGTGACCGTCAAAATGCGCGCGGGCGTTGATTCGGGCAAACCCGTTGCGGTCGAATGTGCGCTTGCCGCTCAAAAGGGCGGCGCAAGCGCGGTGTGCGTTCACCCTCGATACAGAGAGCAGTTTTACAGCGGCGAAGCCGACCACTCGATAACGAAAGCCGTCAAGGAAGCGCTCGACATTCCCGTCATAGCGAACGGCGATATAACCGACCTTCGAAGCCTTGCCGGAGTGCGCGACCTTACGGGCGCGGACGGATTTATGATAGGCAGAGGCGCGCTCGGCAGACCGTGGATTTTTTCAGAACTTAACGGCGGCAACGGCGCGCACGACGTAAAAGCCGATATTTACGAGCATATCGCCGTGCTTCGCAAGTATATGTGCGATTTTACCGTCGCAAACGTTATGAAACTTCAACTTTGTTACTACGCAAAGGGCGGCCGCGACGCAAAGGCGGTCAGAGTGGAAATAGGCAAGGCAAAGAGCATTGACGATATATTCGACATTGTCGAGAAGTATTTTGCGTGACGGAATCTCGTTTTTGCGGCAAATTCCGCTTTCCTTATATAATTATGAAAAGAGAGGCGGCGCGATATTTTGAAATTGATTTTCAAACGTATATATGATAGAGTAAGAATATGAATACGCAAAAGTTTGACGTTATAATCATTGGCGGCGGAGCGGGCGGTTTGTTTTTGGCAAGCCAACTTCCGCCTACGCTCAAAGTCGCGATTTTGGAAAGCAACGACCGCGTGGGCAAAAAATTGCTTGCGACGGGCAACGGCAAGTGCAATCTCACCAACCTCGATATGAACATCGTGCATTACAACAAGCCGAGTTTCGTCGAGAGTTTTCTCGATCGATTTGACGCACACGACACCATAGCGACGTTTGAAAAGGCGGGACTTATCACCAAAGTCATCGACAAGCGCGTATATCCGTACAGCGAAAGTGCGGCAACCGTACTCGACGTATTGCGCCGAGCGGTAGAGCGCAACAACGTGCAGGTTTTCACGTCGCATTACGCAAACTTTATAGAGCAATTCAACGACGTATTCAACGTAAGCGGCGTCGTCAAAAACGACGACAAACCCAATCAATCGTTTTCATATACGGCAACCAACGTAGTGCTCGCAACGGGCTCGCCGGCGACTTTCGGCAAGGACAGCACGTCCCTTTACACTTCGCTCGGACACACCGTGCGCCCGATGACGCCGTCCCTCGTACCTATAAAAACCAACAAAGAACCGCTCAAAGGTTTGCAAGGCGTAAGGGTCAAGGCGGGCGTGCGCATAGGCTATCGCTACGAAACGGGCGAAGTGCTTTTCAAAGATTTCGGCGTGAGCGGAATTGCGGCGTTCAATCTCTCGACCGAGATTGCAAGAGGCAGAGCCAAAATAGGCGATATGCTCACCGTTGACTTTATGCCCGAATACTCGAAAGCGGAAGTCGAAGATATTTTGACCAAACGCAACAGTGGCAACACTGTCGGCGAATTGCTTTTGGGTACGTTCCACAGCCGAGTGCAAGAGCGGATAATTTGGGCGGCGGGTTGCGAAGTGGCAGACTCCGCGCAAGGCAAAATCGGCGCGCTTGCAAACGCGATAAAAAACTACAAATTCACCATAGAAGGTCTTGGCGACGCGTCGCTTGCGCAAGCGATGTCGGGCGGCTTGAACGTAAGTGAATTTGACGACGACCTTATGTCGCTAAAAGCCAAAAACGCATACGCAATAGGCGAGGCACTCGACATCGACGGCGATTCGGGCGGCTACAATTTGCAATGGGCATTTTCAAGCGCAAAGGCAGTCGCAACCGCAATTATGAAAAACAGTTTGTAACCGAAACAACGGTTTACATATTCGAAACTAACATATAAAGAGGTGTTTTATGACATATATTCAAACAAACGAAACGACGAATACCGTTCAGATAGAGATGTCGGACGGCGGCAAAATCATCGTCGAACTCGATGAAAAATCCGCGCCGCTCACCGTAAAGAATTTTCAAAAACTCGTTGCGCAACATTTTTATGACGGGCTCATTTTCCACAGAGTAATTTCCGGATTTATGATTCAGGGCGGCGACCCGCAAGGCACTGGTATGGGAGGTAGCAAGGAAACCGTAAAAGGCGAGTTCCGCGCCAACGGCGTCAGCAATCCCATCTCGCACGAAAGGGGCGTCATTTCTATGGCACGTTCGCAATTTTACAATTCCGCGTCCTCTCAATTTTTCATTTGTCACGCCGACGCAAAATTTCTCGACGGACAATACGCCGCATTCGGCAAAGTTGTCGAAGGTATGGACGTTGTTGACCGCATAGCGAGTGTGCCGACGAATAGGGCGGATAGGCCTTTGGTTGAGCAGCGCATATCGCATATCGTGTTCGTCAAACAGTGCTAAATCTAAAACCGCGCTATTTGGCGAATAACTTTGGACGCGATTGACGTAAGCGTAGCAATCGCTATTCCGTCACTTCGTTCCTTACAGCACCCCTTTCGTATTATCGAGAGGGGTGTTTTTATACTTATAAAATATAATTAAAACGTCCCCCTTCCTCACGTGTTTGGACTTCGGCGTTTGCGAGGCAATCCGCCTCGTTCGCTTTGGCTACAACACATTCACAGGATGTGTTGTTTAACGCGTCGCGCCCATACCGCCGTTCCCCCTCTGCATACTTTGAGGGAACCCACGGCGTCCGCTTCGCGTGGGGCAACACTCGGCTCTCGCATAGATAGGGACATTTCACTCATTATGCCACCGTCCTTTGTGTGCCAGCTTCGCACCCAAACGGCACAGTCGGACGGTACTAATCGTCGAGCTTCGGCGCTCGCTTTTCTCGCCGCCTTGCGGCTCGTGTTCCGTCTTCAAAAAGGCAGAGTAGTTGTATAAGAACGCCTTGAACGAGTGAGCGTTAAAAAAGTCCGCGATATAATCGCGGACGGCGGTTTTATTTCGTCTTCGAACGGGCAGATTCCGTGTAAGAGTAGTCTTCGAATAAGTTTTCGTTTCGGGTGCGGGTGTCCCGCCATCAATTATTAATTATTCATTATTAATTATTAATTTAATTTCCGTATTTACTTTTTCCTCTTTTTCATATAAACTATACAAGTGTACGGATTCCCGTGCAAATGCGTATAGGGGGCAATTATGAAGAAAGTTTTGACCATTTTCATCGTTGTGGCTTTGGTTGCGCTCACCGCCGTGTCTTTTACGGCTTGCAACGAAAAGCCGGACGATTCAAATCCCGCCGACGGAAAACTCAATATCGTGTTTTTGGGTGATTCCATTGCGGAGGCGTTGATAGGTTCGTCGCCGGTTAGCGAGCGCGACAATTACGGCTATTACGCCATCGTCGGCAGAACCAACGGCTACAACTATTACAATCACTCGATGTCGGGACATCTCACTTCCGGCAATATGGCGGACAAATCGGGCGAGGGCTTGCTCGAAGTTATATCGAGACCCACCGAAAAGGCAACGCTCATTCGCACGCACATAGTTGAGGCGGATGTCATACATATTTCCGTTCTCGGCAACAATGTTTTGCAATACAGTTTGGGTTCGTTGATGCTCGAAATGGCGGACAAACTCGCAGGTATCGAGGCTGGCAGCGAGAACAGTTGGTATCAATCCTGCTTCGACCGCGAAACCGACGAGGAAACGAAAAGACAACTCAAAGATTATTACCAAGACAAAACATCGCTTTTCGATTATTTGCACGACGGCGGAACGCTTGAAAACGTACGTCCGTCCATATGGTCGGGCGACGGCGAAACAATCAGTTTCGGCGACCGCTTCGACGGCGAAAATCCGTATACTGTAGATCCCAAGTTCAATTTTCCGCCAACGTATCAAAACATCGTAGACATTGTTGCAAAACTTCGCGAACTCAATCCCACGGCAAAGATAATCTTCCAAAAGGTGTACAATCCCGTTTACGAGGGCACGACCCTTATCACCAAATGGGAATATCAGGCTCTTGCCGAAAAAGGCTATGACACGATTGCAAAGGTGAGAGAACTCGCGGGACATCTTCTCGACTATCTCAACGGTATGCTCGACGAGTACAACGAAAAGCACCCCGACAGCACGGTTTACACCCTCGACATATGCAAGGCGTTTGACGACATAACCAAAACCGACGTCAAAGACGGCGTGGTAGACTTGTCCGCAACGAGCCTTGGTCGCTCGCTCATTTATCAAGACTTTACGCACCCGTCCAACTTCGGACACGCGGTCATTGCCGAAGAAACGCAAAAATTGCTCGAACGACTCGGCATTGCAAGCAGCGACGCACTTGCCAAATACAAGGCAATCAAGTGCGACCAACTCGACAGAATCTACTCGGGCGTTCAAGGCTTCGACCTCCAAGCCGCAAAAGACGCGGTGAACGGCGCGGACACCTACTATGCAACCACGAGGGCGTATTTCGACAAGACGGACGGCTACGTCCCCGTCAACTATTGATAAGGGGGATGAAGCAATGAAAAAATCCGTTATCAGAATTTTCACGATAGCAATCGCACTCGTTTTGCTTTTCTCTTGTCTGTTCGCGCTCTGCGCTTGTAACGAAAAACCCGACGACGCGCAAAAGAATGCGTTTGCCCAAAATACTCGTTTCGACGTCGATTACGACAACCTCAATATGATGGGTATGAACAAAAAACTCGTCGGACTTATCGTCAGCGCGGCAATCGACACCGAAAACACCTATTTCGAGTTCAAATCAGACGGCACTATGCATATGCAAATCCAAACCAAAGCGGATTTGTTCAAAAACGTAGACAAACTTTTGACGGGACTCAACATCGACATTTCGTCTGCGCTTTCGAGTTTTGACGTAAAAACCAGCGTTGACAGATACGTCGAACCGATGTTCCCGGGCTTCACTCAAAAACTCAAAGACTACGATTTGCAAGGCGCGCTCGGACTTATCAAGCACAGCCTCGGCTTCAACATCGAAGGTCTCGACTTTCAAAACGAAAACGTCAAATCGGCTGTCAAGTATGTCGGCGACAATATGGCACTTCCCGCAAATCTTCTCGAAGCCATACCGCAAGACACCGTACTTCGCCTCACTCTCGACACGCAATACGCCCTTCGCGACCTGACCGCTTCCGACGGCACGCATTTCCGCGCCATTTATCTCGGATATAAGGTCAAGGACAATCCGCAAACCGCGCCGTTCGGCGTCTTTACGCTGACCGAAAACGATACGGTGGGGGCTTTGTCTATTGAGTTTATGAACATTCACATTTCTATCAAACAACGCTAAATCGCGAATAACTGCGTCAACGCCCCTCTCGCAGTGTTGATAGGGGTGCTTTTTGTCTTCTACAAAAGTTTGACGGCGTGAACTTTAAAAAACACATCACCCCTTCCCTTCGGGCTCTCCCCTATTGCTCAAAATTGCGCCAATTCTCTAAAAAAACTTTAAATCGTTCGCAAGAGGGGAAGTCGGCACTCACATAAATAGGGGCATTTCTCTACTTATGCCACTGCGCTTTGTGCGCCAGGCAGTGGCCAACGGACGGCGCAGTCGCTTGTACTGTTCGTCAAGTTCGGCGCTCATAGGCTCGCCGCCTTGCGGCTCGTGTTCCGTTTTCAAACGGGCAGATTCCGTGCACGAGTAGTCTTGAATAAGTTTTCGTTTCGGGTGCGGGTGTCCCGCCATCAATTATTCATTATTAATTATTCATTATTAATTAATCAATTCCTTGTTCGCCCTGTCGGTTTTGTGATACAATAACCTCATCAAGCAGATAATAAAATTTTTATATAGGAGCAAATATGATTATAACAAACGATATTAAATACGTCGGCGTAAACGACAATGACGTTGATTTGTTCGAGGGACAATACGTCGTTCCAAAAGGTATGGCGTACAATTCCTATGTCGTTTTCGATGACAAAATCACCGTATTCGACAGCGTTGATGCGCATTTCGGCAAAGAATGGCTCGCAAACGTTCAGAGTGTGCTTGACGGCAAAACGCCCGACTATCTCGTCGTGCAACATATGGAACCCGACCATTCGGCAAACATCGTCGAGTTTATGACGGCATATCCGAGCGCGACGATAGTTTCCTCGCAAAAGGCGTTTGCAATGATGCAAAACTATTTCGGCACGTCTTTTGAGGAAAGAAGAATAGTCGTGGGCGACGGCTCGACGCTTGCGACGGGCAGACACGAGTTTCAATTCGTCACCGCGCCTATGGTGCATTGGCCCGAAGTCATAATGACCTATGACAAGACGGACAAAGTTTTCTTTTCCGCAGACGCATTCGGCAAGTTCGGCGCGTTGGATGTCGAGGACGAGGATTGGGCGTGCGAGGCGAGAAGATATTATTTCGGCATAGTCGGCAAATACGGCGTACAGGTGCAAAACCTTTTCAAAAAGATTGCGGGGCTCGAAGTCAAAATCATTTGTCCGCTTCACGGACCCGTACTTACCGACAATCTCGGATATTATCTCGATCTCTACAACGTTTGGTCAACGTACGGCGTTGAAAGCGAAGGCGTGTTCATCGCATACGCTTCCGTCTACGGACACACCGAAAAAGCGGCGAAATTGCTTGCCGAGCAACTCGAAGAAAGGGGAGTAAAGGTCACGGTTTCCGACCTCGCTCGCAGCGATTGGGCAGAGAACGTCGAGGACGCGTTCCGCTACGGAAAACTCGTGCTTGCCACCCCAACTTACAACGGCGACGTGTTCCCCGTTATGAGAGAATTTATCCTTCATCTCACCGAGCGCAATTTCCAAAATCGCACGATTGCGTTCATCGAAAACGGCTCGTGGGCACCTTTTGCGACGAAGGTTATGAAGGGAATGCTCGAAGATTGCAAAAACCTTACGTTTGCGCAAACCGAAGTCAAAATTCTGTCCTCGATGAGCAAGGAAAACGAATTGCAAATTCAAAATCTCGCCGACGAACTGGCAAAATAAGTCTTTCGAAAAACGTCGTTTCGACGGCTTGAAAACGACGTAAAAACGTTCAAAAAAACCGCGTTTTTTATAAAAAAATCGCGGTTTTTTCAATCGAATTTACACGAAAAACGGATAGACGCTCACCGCGATTCCGAGCAATAAAGTGTATACTATAAAGCCTGCCATCGAGTGCTTTTCGATGAGTTTAAGGAAGAATTTTATTGCGGCAAGTCCCGACAAAAATGCGGCAATCACGCCCACTACAACGGCGGAAGCAGAGATTGAAAGAGTCGCGTTCCCCGTGATTAAATCGAGGCTCTCGTAAAGGGCAGAGCCTATGATTATCGGGATTGACAGCAGAAAAGAAAATGTCGTCGCCGCCTTTTTGTCAATGCCTTGAAGGGTCAGCGCGGATATTGTCGCGCCGCTTCTCGACACACCGGGCAAAACCGCGATACCTTGCAAAACGCCTGTTAATATACTCGTTTTTGGTGTAAGAAGTGTCGATTTTGTCGGTTTGAAGTTTTCGCCGAGATACAAAAGAGTGGCGGTCAACACGAAACCGCAACCCAAAAGTTTGCCGCCTAAAAGGGACGGCGTAAGCAGTTTGAACACGAATGCGAGCGCAACGGTGGGCAGACACGCAAGCACGACACAGCCGTCGATTTTGATTGCGGACAATCCCCCGAAAACGGTTTGTATTTCGAGATTGCCGATTTGCGATTTTTTCTTTTTTGAACAAGGAAACGGCAAAAGCGGAATCCAAGTTTTGCGTAGGGCGATAAGCACGGCAAAAAGCGTGCCGACGTGCAGTATTATGTTGAAGAACAAGTTTTCTTGTCCTATTCCGAATTTTTCCAAAATCAGCAGATGTCCCGACGACGATATAGGCAGGAATTCGCTCAACCCTTGCGCCAAACCGAGCACCAACGCTTCCCATATTTCCATATTGTTTTTACCCCTTGTTTTCGTTTTTCCTTTACACGATTTGTATTTTCGTCTATACTAAAATATTGTATTAAAGAAATTCGCACGCGAGAACGTGCAAGAGGTAGAAATATGAAACTCGGTGTCGTTGGTTTGCCAAACGTGGGCAAGAGTACGCTTTTCAACGCAATCACAAAGGCGGGCGCGCAAGCGGCGAACTATCCGTTCTGCACGATTGAGCCTAATGTAGGCGTAGTTGCCGTTCCCGACGAAAGACTCGAAAAACTTGCCGCTCTTTACGACAGCAAGAAAATCACCCCGACTTCGCTTGAATTTGTGGACATCGCGGGCCTTGTCAAGGGCGCAAGCAAAGGTGAAGGACTCGGCAACAAATTCCTTTCGCATATAAGAGAAGTGGACGCAATCGTACACGTCGTTCGCTGTTTCGACGACGCGAACATAACGCACGTCGACGGTTCGGTCAATCCGCAAAGGGACATCGAAACAATCAATTTTGAACTGATTTTCGCCGATATGGAAACCCTCGAACGCCGTATGGCTTCGGCGCAAGTCAAGGTGAAAGCGGACAAAAAATATCAAGAGGACGTCGACCGCCTCGTGATTATGCAAAAGTGGCTCGAAAGCGGCAAACCCCTTCGCAATCTCGATATGGACGAGGACTTCAAACGCTTTGTGGACGAGCAATTTTTGCTCACGTCCAAGCCCGTCATTTACGTTGCAAACACCGACGAAGCGGGCATAAACGGCAACGCGTACACAAAGGAGGTCGAGCGTATCGCCAAAGAGGAAAACACCGAAGCAATCGTGCTTTGCGCCAAACTCGAAGAAGATTTGAGCGAACTTTCCGACGACGACCGCGCAATGTTTATGGAAGATTACGGACTCAAAGAGAGCGGACTCGACCGCCTCGTCAAAGCGTCCTATAAACTTTTGGGACTCATCAGTTATCTCACCGCCGGCGAAAAAGAAACGCGTGCTTGGACCATCGTCAAAGGCACGAAAGCCCCCCAAGCCGCAGGCAAAATTCACAGCGACTTCGAGCGCGGCTTCATTCGTGCCGAAATCGTCGATTATCAAACCCTTCTCGAATGCGGTTCTTTCAACGTTGCCAAAGAGCGCGGCAAAGTGCGCAGTGAGGGGAAGGATTATGTGATGCAGGATAATGATGTGGTCTTGTTCCGCATCAACGTTTGAGCGCGCTATTGAGCGCATAGCATCGTCAGACACCTTCGTCCGTCAACTCATTTACGCATTGTAAATTAGGGTTGCCGTGCTAAAGTATCTTCCTTGCTCTGCATCTCAATATCGCACTCAAATTAAGCGCGCTATTTGGCGAATAACTGCGTCAGATACGATTTTTTCACAAGTCACGTACGCCTAAGTACGCTCGTTGTTCAAAAATCGCATCTTCCTTGTTCTTCATCCAAATATCACGCTTAAATAAAGAGTATGTACTCAAAAAGTGCGCATAAATAACGAATACTCGTTCAAGGCGTACTTATAAACGGAATGTGTCAATTCGCAGACGGAACGCGAGCCGCAAGGCGGCGAGAAAAGCGAGCGTCGAGCTTGACGGATAGTACAAGTGAACGGGCGAGTGTGGATTTTTTCGCCCGTGAACGAGTGGCATAACAAAGGGACGATACCTTTCTATGCGAGCACCGAGTGTTGCCCCATGCGAAGCGGACGCCGTGGGTTCCCTCAAATTTATGCAGAGGGGGAACGGCGGTAGGGGAAACACGTGAGGAAGGGGGAAGTTTCAATTAAAATGCACGCCGTCAAACTTTTGTAGAGGAATAAAATAGGAGTAACTATGTTTGAAAAAGAATTAACAAATGCGCTTGCTGTCGAAGGTCTTTCGCCGCAAGACGTGGAATCTGCTCTCGAAACGCCAAAAGAAGCGAAAATGGGAGATATCTGCTTGCCGTGCTTCAAGTTTGCACGCACTATGCGCCTTGCGCCGCCCGTTATCGCAAACAAACTTTTGCCTTACGTTCAGGCTCTCGATTTTGTGGACAAAGTCGAGGTCGTGGGCGGCTATCTCAACGTATTCTTTGACAGAAACACGCTTGCGAAAAAGGCTCTCGAAAGCGCGACGGACGAAAATGTCGGCGCAAGCGACGAAGGCGCAGGCAAAACCATTTGTATCGATTATAGTTCGGTCAACATCGCAAAGCCTTTCCACATCGGACATCTCGGCACGACCGTCATCGGCGGCGCGCTCTATCGTATATTCGAACATCTCGGCTACAAGGTCGTCGGAATAAACCATCTCGGCGACTGGGGTACGCAATTCGGAAAACTCATCGTCGCAACTCGCAAATGGTCTTCTCTCGAGGAAGTTGCAAACAACGACGAATACTTCCTCAACAAACTTTACGTCCGCTATCACAAAGAGGCGGAAGAACACCCCGAAATGGATGATGAGGCTCGCGCTTGGTTCAAGCGTATCGAGGACGGCGACGAGGAAGCGACAAAGTATTTCGACGTATTCAAAAAGGTCACTATGACCGCCGTCGGAAAGATTTACGACCGCTTGAAAATCAAGTTCGACAGTTATGCGGGCGAGAGTTTCTACAACGACAAAATGGAAGCGTGCCTCGACATATTGAGAGAGAAAAATTTGCTTGTCGAAAGCGACGGCGCACAAGTGGTAAACCTCGACGCATACGATATGCCCCCGTGCCTTTTGGTCAAGGCGGACGGCGCGACTCTTTACGCGACGCGCGACATCGCCGCGGCATACTATCGCAAGAAAACGTACGACTTCTACAAATGCCTCTACGTTGTCGCATATCAGCAGAATCTGCACTTTAAGCAACTGTTTCAGGTGCTTAAACTAATGGATTTTGCGGGTGCAAACGATATGGAACACGTCGCATACGGTATGGTTTCTATGGAAGACGGCTCTATGTCAACGCGTTCGGGACGTGTAATCTGGCTTCAGGAAGTGCTTGACAAAGCGGTTGAAAAAGCAAGAAAAATCATCGAGGAAAAGAATCCGAACGCACCAAACAAAGACGAAATCGCAGAGAGCGTCGGCGTAGGCGCGGTGGTGTTCTCGTCGCTTTGGAACAACCGTATCAAAGACATCGTATTCTCATACGACAAGGTGCTCAATTTCGACGGCGAAACCGCACCTTACGTTCAGTATACTTACGCTCGTTGTGCAAGCGCGCTTCGCAAGGGCGGCGACGTCGATTATGCAAACGTCGACTTGTCCGCAATAACTTCCGACGAGGGTTACGACGTCATAAAATCCGTCATCACCTTTGGCGATTCCGTACGCCTTGCCGCAAAACTTCGCGAGCCGTGCTACGTCACTCGTCACATCGTCGACCTTGCCGAAAAGTTCAATCGTTTCTACATCGATCATCGCATACTCGTTGACGACGCACCCACTCGCAACGCACGTCTTGCTCTCACCAAAGCGGTGGGCAACGTGATAAAGTGTGGGTTAAGGTTGCTCGGCATTTCCGCTCCCGAAGAAATGTGAGTGTGCCAAATAGCGTCTAACTTTGGCAGAGGCATCCAACTGTCAACTCATTTACGAATAGTAAATTAGGGTTGCCATTTGGATGCCTCTTTCTCGTTATACATCTGTTTGGCGCACTCACATACGTAATCGCTATTGAGCGAATAACAGTGGACGCGATTGACGTAAGCGTAACAATCGCTATTCCGTCACTTCGTTCCTTACAACGGCCTTTTGTTCACCCGTCACGTACGAATAGTACGCTGGGCGGGTTCGCAAAAGGGCGTTTCCTTGTTCTTCATCTCAATATCGGCTTACATCGTTTTTGTGTTCTAAAAGGTTTAATTAAAATTTCCCCTTTCCTCAGGTGTTTTCCCTATCGCCGTTCCCCCTCTACATAAAGTTGAGGGAACCCACGGCGACCGCGTAGCGGGGGACAACACTCGGTGCTCGCATAGATAGGGACATTTCACTCATTATGCCACCGTCCTTTGTGTGCCAGCTACGCACCCAAACGGCACAGTCGGACGGTACAAAACGTCGAGCTTCGACGCTCGCTTTTCTCGCCGCCTTGCGGCTCGTGTTCCGTCTGCGAAAAGGCAGAGTAGTTGTATAAGTACGCTTCGAATGAGTGTCCGTTAGAAGTCCGCTCTGCAAGTTCGCGGACGGCGGTTTCTTATCTCGTCTTCGAATATGCACATACCGTTAATAAGTACGCCTTGAATAAGTTTTTGTTTAACCGCTTGCGCACAAAGTGCGCTTCACCAAGCAGATAATTTGGCGAAACTGTGGCAGGAGGGTTTATCCTTGCTTGGTTTGATAGCGCAAATTCTCTGCGCGGTAGGAGAGCAATAAATCAAGCAAGGCTCTCGACAACACGCAACGTTGCGTGTTGTCGGTGCATTGGCGTAGATTTTTGCTCTTTTGCTTGACACGACGGCTTCTTTTTTTTATAATGGTTTAGCATTTATATATTTATATATAGTAGATAGCAAAAATAAAAGTCCCTAAAAGACGGAGGAATATCGTTATGAAACAAACCTACCAACCCAAGAAAAGACAAAGAAGCAAAGTGCACGGCTTCCGTGAAAGAATGTCCACCAAGAGCGGCAGAAACGTTCTTAAAAGACGTCGCAACAGAGGCAGAAAGAAACTCAGCGCATAAGGCGTAATCCGAAATGCAAAAGCAATTCAGACTCAAAAAGAGAGCGGCGTTTGCCTACGTTTACCGCAAAGGCGAAAAAGCCTCTGCAAGGGACTTGTTGCTTTTGAGCGCGAAATCCAAAGAAGGATTGAAAATCGGGTTGTCCGTATCCAAAAAAGTGGGCAATGCCGTCACTCGCAATCGCGTAAAGAGGTTGCTTCGAGAGGCGATAATGCCGCTTACGGACAGAATCGACGACGGATTTATGTACGTTATCGTGGCGTATCCGTCCATTGCCGAGAAAGATTTTTTCTCGGTGTCGAAGTCGGTTGAACAGGCGTTTTCAAGAGCGGGGAAACTCAAATGATAAAGAAATTTTGTTTGTTTTTGCTGCTTTTGTACAAGCGTACTCTTTCGCCGATAACGGGCAACCGTTGCGCATACACTCCGACGTGTTCGATGTATTCGTACGACGCTATAAGCAAGTACGGCGCGCTTTTGGGGATCGTTTTGACAATCGAGAGGCTTTTGAGATGCACTCCGTTTGCCAAAGGCGGTTTCGACCCCGTCAGAGAGAACTATCGAGGAAAAACTAAATGGTTAATATGAGTTATCCGCGCAGACGGAAATTGCAGATATATCTCATCGCGGCTATGCTCGCGATTTTGTGCTGCATTCTGGTTGCGTGCAACAGCGACAACTCTTACAGTGTTGCGGGCGAAACCGTGAGCGAACCGACCCACTTTATGGCAAAGTTTATGATTATCATAAACAATGCTCTCGGCGGCGGCGTTGCGAGTTTCGGTTGGACGGTCGTTTTGTTTACGGTCGTATTGCGTCTTATCCTTTCGCCGCTCGACATTTGGCAAAAGGTCATCGCCAGAAAGAACAACAAGGCGATGGAGCGTATGAAGCCGCAACTTGAAGTTTTGCAGGCAAGATACGCCGACGACAAGCAAAGATTGCAACAAGAGCAAATGGCTCTTTACAAAAAAGAGAAGTATTCCACGATGGGTATGTGTTTGCCCACAATCGTGACTTTCGTCGTGTTCTTCGTCGTGTTCGCAGGATTCAGACAAATGGTCGGCTATCAGTTTGCAAAGGACTACAAAGAGTGCGTAAAGACCTACAATGCGTCTATTGCCGAGCAAATCGAGCAAAATAAAGACAAGGAATTTATCGTAGACAACGGCGACGGCAAATACGACATCGACGACGTTGCAAAGACCGAAGCCGGCGCGGAATTTTATGCGAAGGCAAAGAAAAACGCACAACACGCCGTTTACGAAGTCTATTATTCCGAAGACCAAGTCACGATAAGAAGTTTCCTTTGGATTAAAAACATTTTCGTTTCAGACAACTGGGCGCAAGCAGTGCCCGACTTCGCGACGGTCACCGGTCAAAAGGGTATGGCAACGTCCAAACTCACAGGTATCACCATCGACGAATACAACGACGTTATGGCAGAAGTGCTCGGAACGGGCGGATACGGCAAAGACGGCAAATGGAACGGCTTGCTCATTCTTCCCGTGTTGTCCATAGCGCTCAGTCTGCTTTCCACAAAATTGCTTTCGGGCTCTCAAGCGCAACCCCCTGCGCCCGCACAGAACGCACAAGGCGAGGGTGCGGAAAAAGCCAAAGCGCAACAACAATCTATGAAGATGATGCAGTACGTTATGCCCATAATGATGGGTGTATTCGCGCTGTTCTATTCGGGTGCGTTCGCGCTTTATATGTTCACAAGTTCGTTATGCGCGATTCTGTTCCAACTCACCTTCAATCTTATCGCAAAACTCGTCGATAAGAGCAGAGAAGGCGCGAGCGGGGTTGCAAAAAGATAGGAGATAAAATGGAAAAATCGATAGAAACACAGGCTTCATCCGTCGATCTCGCGGTCGAGAAGGCGTTGGTGGAACTCGGTGTATCAAAAGACAAAGTTGACGTCGAAGTCATCTCGAAGGGCGGACTCTTTTCCAAAGCGAAAGTCAGAGTCACCGTCAAGGATTCAATCGCCGACAAAATGGCGGAATTTTTCAACGGCACGCTCTCTCGTATGGGACTCGTATCCCGCGCGAGCGTAGAGGATAAAAACGGCACGCTTTACATCACGATTGCGGGCGACGACAGCGGCGTTGCAATCGGATACAGAGGCGAAGCGCTCGACGCGTTCCAGTATCTTGCGCTCACCTTCCTCAACGAGCAAAAATGCGACTTCAAAAAAGTCGTCGTCGATTGCGAAAACTACCGCGAAAAACGCAAAGAAACCCTTTCCGCGCTCGCTCTCAAAATTGCGCAAAAGGCAGTGCGTTTGCAAAGAAAAATCGCTCTCGAACCTATGAATCCGTTTGAAAGACGAATCATTCACAGCGCGCTTGCGGACAGCGACGTCGCTGACACCGAAAGCGAGGGCGAAGAACCCAATCGCTATATCGTCATCGTTCCGAAGGGTGTGGAACTCAAAGACCAACGCCCCATCAAAAACGGCGAAAGAGAACCGAGAAAAGACGGCAAGAGGGACCGCAAGGATTTCCGCAAAGGCGACCGCAGAGATAACAGAAACGGAAAGGACGCTCGCGAGCGTAAGCCGAGAGAAGAAGAACCCGAAGCGCCGGACGGCAGAGTATATCGCGGATATTTCACGGAGCAAGACGATTTCGTAAAACCCGTTGCGCAATCCGGTCCGCCCAAATTCAAGAGTTTCGGCGGCAAAAAGAAATTCTGACAATCATTCCGAAAGGAAGAAAATAATGAGTACGATAGCGGCAATTTCATCACCGATAGGTGCAGGTGGTATCGGCATAGTGCGCGTGTCCGGCGAGGACGCGCTTCGCATCGCCGATGCCATTTTCTCTTTTTCACGCAAAAACGCTTCGAAAGGCGTCGTTTCCGCTTGCGGCGACGAGCAAAACAAAATCGACGTCGAGCAAGAAAAGGGACTTCGCCAAGTATGGACGCCGTTTTATATGAATTACGGAGTGTTCGACGCGGGTGAGTTTTGCGACAAGGGATACGCCGTTTATTTCCCCAAAGGACGCTCGTATACGGGCGAAGATACGGTTGAGTTTTATTTGCACGGCGGCGTTCGCATAATGCAGGGCGCGCTCGACGCACTTTTGCGCGGCGGCGCGGTTATGGCGAAAAACGGCGAGTTTACAAAGCGTGCCTTCCTCAACGGAAGACTTTCGCTTGCCGACGCGGAAGGCGTAATCGATATGATAAACGCAGAGAGCGTGGCGGGCGTAAAGGCGGCGTACAGACTTATGCAGGGCAACGTGTCCAAGTGTATCGACGCAATCCTCGAAAAACTCGGCGTGCTTATCGCAACGCTCGAAGCGACTCTCGATTATCCCGACGAAATGGAAGACGAGGTTTTGCCGTCTCTGCCCGATTCTGTGAACGAAATTCTCGACGACGTAAACAAACTCATATCCACCGCAAAGAGCGGACGCATTGCAAAACACGGTATAAACGTTGCGCTTGCGGGCAACACCAACGCAGGCAAATCCTCGCTTATGAACGCGCTGCTTAAAGAGGACAGAGCAATCGTAACCGACGTTGCGGGAACGACTCGTGACACGGTCGAGGACAGTTTCGAGTGCGACGGCGTGAAGATAAATCTCGTCGATACGGCAGGGATACGCGAGAGCGACGATATCGTCGAGGCAAAGGGAATCGAGCGAGCAAAACGTGCGTTCGAGGGTGCGGATGTTATATTGCACGTCGTGGACACAACCGCCCCCGACGATAAGGAATGGGATTTTTCGGGCAAGACCGTGTTTGAGGTTTACAACAAATGCGACGTTTCGCACTTCGACAAAAAGTGCGGCAAGAACGAGTTCGAGATAAGCGCAAAGACAGGCGAGGGCGTGGACGAGTTGGCGCACGCAATAGCCGCTTTGTACAAGCAAAGCAAAGTCGGCGATGGTGAGATAATCACGTCCGAAAGACACGTTTCGGCACTTTACGAAGCAAAAACAGCACTTGAATGTGCGATTTCGTCACTTGACGACACAATCGATTGCACGCTTATCGATTTGAGAAGGGCGTACGACGCACTCGGCGAGATAACGGGCAAGACCGCAACGCAAGACATCGTGAACAGTATCTTTTCACGATTCTGCGTCGGGAAGTAACTTGCAAAACGAAAAAACAAACTAAACAAATAAGCAAATAACTATATAAAAAATAAAGCTATATATTTAATTTGTATAGACGATATATACGCGAAAGATTAGTATAAAGATACGGACAGTAAACCGATATGGAAAAGTTTGACGTTGTCGTCATAGGCGGCGGACACGCGGGTGTGGAAGCCGCGCTTGCAAGCGCAAGACTCAATAAAAAAACGCTGATGTTGTGCCTCGATTACGGCACTGTTTCTTTTATGCCTTGCAATCCTGCAATCGGCGGCACGGCAAAGGGACATCTCGTCAAAGAGGTGGACGCGCTCGGCGGACAAATGGGACTTTCGGCGGACAAAGCGCTTTTGCAAATCAAGACGCTCAATTCGGCAAAAGGTCCTGCCGTGTTTTCCCTTCGCGGACAAGAGGACAAGGCTCTGTATCACGAGATTATGCTCGATGTGGTGAAAAACACCGACAATCTCACCGTTCTCGACAAAGAGGCGAGCGAGATTCTTTGCAAGGACGGCAAAATTGAGGGCGTTGCCACGACGGACGGCGAAAAGTACGAGTGCAAAGCAGTCGTGCTTGCAACGGGCGTGTATCTCAACGGCGCGATAATCATAGGCGATTATGTCAAAAAGAGCGGCCCGAGCGGTTTCCGCGCGGCAAATCACCTCACCGACAGCCTTGTGAAACTCGGCGTGCCTATGCGCAGATTCAAGACGGGAACGCCTGCGAGAATATATCGCGACAGTATAGACTTTTCCAAAATGGAAATTCAACTCGGCGACGACAGCGACAGATTTTCATTTATGTCGCCGCACTCGACGTTTAAGGAAGAGCCTTGTTATCTCACTTACACCAACGCGCAAACGCACAAAATCATACTCGACAATATATCGAGAAGTCCGCTTTACAACGGCACGATTTTGTCCGTCGGTCCTCGCTATTGTCCGTCCATAGAAACCAAAGTTATGCGGTTTAAGGACAAGGAACGCCACCAGATTTTCGTCGAACCCGAAGGCGCAAACAGCGAAGAAATGTACATACAGGGTATGTCAACGTCTTTGCCGCACGACGTGCAAGAGCAGATGTACCGCACTTTGCCCGGTCTTGAAAATTGCAGATTCGCAAAGTACGGATATGCAATCGAATACGATTGTCTCGACCCGCTCGGAATGTATCCGTCCCTCGAAAACAAAGTCGTAGAGGGCTTGTTCTCGGCAGGGCAGATGAACGGAAGCAGCGGATACGAAGAAGCGGCGGCGCAAGGACTCGTTGCGGGAATAAACGCCGCGCGTAAGGTCGACGGAAAAGAACCGCTCGTTCTCGGTCGCGACGAAGCGTATATAGGAGTGCTTATCGACGACCTCGTGACCAAAGGCACGAACGAACCCTATCGTATGATGACTGCGCGCGCCGAACATAGAATTATGCTTCGCCAAGACAACGCGGATATGCGCCTTACGCCCATAGGCAGAGAAATAGGACTTGTGGACGACAAACGCTATGCTCGCTATCTCGAAAAGAAAGAGATGATACAAAACGTGCTTGCTATGTCGCAAAAGACTATGCCGAGAGAAAAAGTTGACGCGCTTTTTGCGACTCTCGGAGAGGAAACGCCGCAAAAAACGCCCACGCTCGGCGAGATTTGCAGAAGACCAGCCGTATCTTATGCGGACGTAAGACAGTTTATCGATTTTCCGTGCGACGACGAAGCGTTGTCGGCGGCGGTCGTAGAGTTAAAATACGAGGGCTATCTCAAAAAAGAGCAAGCAGCCGTGAACGAACAAAAGCGACTCGAAAACAAACTTATCCCCAAAGATTTCGATTACGAGTCCATAAAAGCGTTGCGTATCGAGGCAAGACAAAAGTTGTCAGAAATACGCCCCCTCAACCTCGGTCAAGCCTCGCGCATATCCGGCGTATCACCTGCCGACGTTGCCGTTCTGATAGTCGCGTTGCGCTAAAAAGAAGATAATTTGATTTTTTGCTCGCTTGCTTTTGCAAGCGAGTTTTTCTTTTTTTTGTTCGGGCAAAAAACAAAAAAATTTTTATCTTATCGCAGTTAACCGCGTTAGAATTACGAAATTTTAATGATATTTTAAGCATTTTAGAAGACGAAAACAAAATATCCGTTTAGAATACCGCTTTTGCAAAAAACGGCATTCTAATGTCAATCGTCAGGTCATATTTTTGCACTGTTTTGTCGCATAGTGCGCAAAAATATTTACAAATCTTGCATTTGTAACAAATTTTATTTTGCACTTTTGTTAAGAATTTTATAAAAAAATAAAAAAAATTTAAAAAAATTTACAAAAACCCCTTGACGAACTAATTTTTCAGTGCTAATATGTCAATGTAATCAAGAGACAAACGGATTACAAATTAAACAGCTCATAATTTTCCCCCTTATCATAGCAAGCGGCTTTGGGTGTTCACCCGAGGTCGTTTGCGCTTTTATAGCGCCAAACAGTGCCTAACTTTGTCAGAGGCATCCACCTGTCAACTCATTTACGATTAGTAAATTAGGGTTGCCATTTGGATGCCTCTTTCGCGTTATGCATCTGTTTGACGCTATAAAAGTGTTTAATAAAAAAAGCGTATGCAAAGTACGCTGGGTTTTGGTCTATGAACGCACTTCCTTGTCATTCATCTCTTTGACGGGCTTATAATTTATATCGAGTTTGAGTTGTTCGCGCAATTTTGGGTTTTGATTCAAGTCGTGCCTTTCTGGTTCTTCATCTGTTTGGCACTATAAAAGTGTTTAATAAAAAAGCGTATGCAAAGTACGCTCGGTGTTATAATTTTTTATCCGCTAATCATTATCAAAAATTTGTTTTATGCCGGTGAAGATGGCGTTGGGTGAGGATGAAAAACATTCGTAAGTTATGCGGATGTAAGGTTCTGTGCCGCTGGGACGGACTATCAATCTTCCCGATTTGGCGTACAGTGCGTTTGCTTCGGCTATCTTTTCTTGAAACTCGTCACTTGCAAGCGTTTCTTTCGGGGTGTCGGTTGTGACGTTCATCTCGAGCATCGGGTAGGGCGTAAACTTCGGCAGACTTCCGACGGTGCGTTTCACTTCGAGCAGGGTGAGGGCGGTGACGAGTCCGTCGCCTGTGCCGGTTCTGTCGAGCATAATAATATGTCCGCTCTTTTCGCCGCCCAAAAGGCAACCGTTTGCGTTGAGTGCGTCGAGTATGTTTTTGTCGCCGACGTCTGTGCGAATGAGCGCGATGTTTTGATATGCAAGTTCGCGTTGAAGTTTTGTGTTCGACAAAACAGTGCCGACGATAAAGCGTTTTTTGAGTTTTCCTTGCAACCGGTAGAGGGTGGACAATGCAAGAAGCATAGCGTCGCCGTCGTAAACTTTGCCGCCGACAACCGCAATAACTCTGTCGCCGTCGCCGTCGAAAGCAAAACCTATTTCGCCTTTGTCCACTCTTTGCGCGAATTTCGCAATATGCGTCGAGCCGCAATCGACGTTGACTTTTTCGCCGTCGCGGACGTTATGTTCTGCGCAAACGACCGCGCCGAGCGACAAAAATATCGCAGGGGCAAGCGTTGCGAAGCAACCGTACGCGCAATCGATGCGCACCTTTACGCCGTCGAAGCGAGGGAACATAGATTTGACGTGTTTCGCATACAAAAATTCCGCGCCGTCGACGATTCTTATTCTATGATTTTGTTGCGAAATCGTGATGTGCAATTCGCTCAACTGCTCGTCTTCGGTCAATGCGTCGGCGCATACGTCTACGAGCGATACGGGCGGCGTTGGATTATCCCTTATTTTGCAAAGTTTGTCGTCAAGCGCAAGTTCTTCCTCTTTTGACAGTTTCCGTCCGTTCTTTCCGAACACTTTAAGTCCGTTAAATTCGGGGGCGTTGTGCGATGCGGTTATCATAACCGCATAATCCGCTTTCTGAGTTTGCGCGGTGTAGGCAAGCGCAGGAGTGGGCAAAACGCCCGCAAGCCAGATTTGCGCCGTGCCCTCGAGCAAGCCTTTGCACAACTGTTTTTCTATGTCTTTCGAGTGTGTCCTCACGTCCCGAGCGACGATAACTTTCGCGCCCGATTGAGAAAGCGCTTTCCCCAAAAGGAAAGGAATCTGATTGCTTAAAAGATAATCGGCTCTTTGTCTTATGCCGTCCGTACCAAAGTATTGCATAGTATTCAGTATATGAAAACGCTTTCGCTACGGATAAGAATAAAAGGTAAAAAAAGCGGTTTTTTTGGCAAAAAACCGCAATAAAAAATCTATTGAAATTCAGAAAATCACGCCAAAGATTTTATTATATCGTCGGCGGCGATTGCGCCGTCCGCGCACGCCGTGACGACTTGGCGAAGCGACTTTTCTCTTACGTCGCCTACGGCATATACGCCGTCTATACTTGTGCGCATAACGTCGTTTGTGAGGATATATCCCGAAGGCGTTTTTTCAACGCCGTCAAAGAGTTGCGAGTTGGGAATCTCGCCGATTGCAACGAACACGCCGTCAACCGAAAGTGGTGTTAAAGTGTCGTTTTTGACATTTTTAAGTGTCACTTGTGCGATTTTGTCTTCGCCCGACAAACTTTCTACAACGCTGTCCCAAATTACGAAAACGCCGCTTTTTTCAAGTCTGTCGCAAAGGATTTTGTCTGCGCGAAGCGCGTCGCGCCTATGCACGAGATACACTTTTTTTGCAAGTTTTTCGAGATAGAGAGCGTCTTCCGCCGCAGTGTTTCCGCCGCCTATCACGGCAACAGTTTTGCCCTTGAAAAACGCACCGTCGCAAGTTGCGCAATAACTTACGCCTCTGCCGATAAATTCGTTTTCGTTTTTAACGCCTAATTTTCTCGCGCTCGCGCCGCTTGCGATAATCACGGTTTTGCCCTCGATTTCGGTGCCGTTTGCCAGCGTGACTTTTTTGACTTCGCCGACAAGATTTATTTGCGAAATCGTATCGAAAACGAAATCCGCGCCGAAAGCCGTGCATTGATTCATCATCGCATAACAAAGGTCGAATCCGCTCGTCGAGGGAATGCCGGGGTAGTTTTGAATGTCTGCGGCGGTCTGTGCTTGTCCGCCTACGCTTTGCTTTTCGATTATAACGGTTGTAAGTCCGCCGCGGCGGGCGTATATTCCTGCCGTGAGTCCTGCCGGACCTGCGCCGATTATGATTGTGTCGTACATAGTTTCACCTCGAAAAGTATTATATAATGCTTGCCTCGAACAGTCAATCGGGGGCTGCTCGGATTGTCAAAAATCGCGCTTTTGACTTTGCGCGCGCACAAACGCGCGAAATTTACTTTACAAATAAGCTTTTGACTTATATAATTATTAAACATAATGAGGTAACTTATGCAAAACATTGACATTTCCGAAATTTTAAAAAACGGCGCGGCGTATCAAGGCAAGCACGTCACGGTGGCGGGCTGGGTTCGCACTGCGCGCGACAGCAAAACCATGGCGTTTTTGGCACTCAACGACGGCACGTCGCTCAAACACTTGCAAATCGTCATAGACAAAAACAAGTTTGACCAAAACACACTTTCGGCGGTTATGAAAAACGGCGTGTCCGTCGTATGCGACGGCGAAGTGGTTGCCGCTATGAAAGAAGGCGAATTTGAAATCAACGCGGGGAACGTGGAACTTTTGGGCGATTGCCCCGCGGATTATCCCCTTCAAAAGAAGTATCACACGATGGAATTTTTGCGTACCATTCCGCATTTGCGTCCGAGAACCAACACTATGAACGCAATGCTTCGCGTGCGCTCTAAACTCAGTTTCGCAATCCATCGTTTCTTCCAAGAAAACGGCTACACCTACGTTCACACCCCGATTATCACGGGCAGCGACTGCGAGGGCGCAGGCGAGATTTTCAGAGTGACCACTCAAAACTACAACGACGCAAAACTTGCAAAGGACGAGGCGGAATACATCGCAAACGACTTCTTCAAGAGAAAAGCGGGACTCACCGTCAGCGGACAACTCGAGGGCGAAGTCGCGGCAATGGCTATGGGCAAGATTTACACGTTCGGACCTACGTTCAGAGCGGAAAACAGCAACACGCCCCGTCACGCGGCAGAGTTCTGGCAAGTCGAACCCGAAGTTGCGTTTGCAAAACTTCCCGACATCATCGAGATTGCAACGAAGATGATAAAATACGTCATCAAAGCGGTGATTGACGAATGTCCCGACGAAATCGCATTCTTTGAAAAGGCGTTTGAACCCGGTCTTAAAGACAAACTTCAACACGTCGTGGACAGCGACTTCGTGGTGCTCGACTACTCGAAGGCAATCGACATTCTCAAAGAAAGCAAAGTCGAATTTGCATATCCCGTCGAGTGGGGTCTCGACCTTCAAAGCGAACACGAGAGATATATCACCGAAAAGGTGTTCAACAAACCCGTTTTCGTCATCAACTATCCCAAGAAGATAAAATCCTTCTATATGAAGCAAAACGACGACGGACTCACCGTTGCGGCAACCGACCTTTTGGTGCCGGGCGTTGGCGAAATCATCGGTTGCAGCGAAAGAGAAGCCGATTACGACAAACTCAAACAAGCGATGGTCGAAAGAGGTATGAACCTTGACGACTACACCGGCTATATGGATTTGAGAAAGTACGGCACGGTGCCTCACAGCGGATTCGGACTCGGACTCGAACGTATCCTTATGTACGTCACGGGCATAGGCAACATTCGCGACGTGCAACTCTATTCCAGAACGGCGGGCGACCTGATGGTGTGACGCAAAAATCGTCGCTGAGGCAACGGCAACACGCAATTTTGCGTATCGCCGAGAGCCTCGCTCGATTTATTGCGTTGCTACCGCGCAGAGAATCTTTGCTATCAAAACAAGACGGACAAGGAATCAAGCCACAGTTTCGCAAGATTATCTGCTTGGTGAGCGCGTGCTTTGCACGCAAGCGAGCGTGAAATTGTCCTTACGGACAGTGAAATTTGCGCATTGCGCAAGTGAAATTGCGGCGTTGCCGCAGATGAGGAATATTTGAATTTTCCGAACGTCATTCAGAGAGAACGAAGCGACCGCGGGAATCAAACGTAGCGAAATGCGGCGTTGCCGCAGTTGAGGAATATTTGAATAATCCGTAACCCAAACGCAGTTTGGATATAATCGATATAAAAAAGAAAAATGTACAACCTTGTGCTTCCGAATGACTATAAGTCGAAAATGACAATTCGCGAAACCGAAAAAGCAATCAAATTCGTGAAAGATTCCTTTCAGCGCAATCTGATAAAGAACTTCGGTTTCGAAAGGGTGTCCGCGCCCCTTTTCGTAAAAAGCGGAACGGGCGTAAACGACGACCTCAACGGCGTTGAACGCGCCGTGCGTTTCGACGTGAAAGAACAAGACGGCGTTGAGGCGGAAATCGTACACTCACTGGCAAAATGGAAGCGTATCGCATTGAAGCGTTACGGATTCAGAAGCGGCGAGGGTATCTACACGGATATGAACGCAATCCGTCGCGACGACAAGTGCGACAACCAACACTCGATATACGTCGATCAGTGGGATTGGGAAATGGTGATAAGCAAGGAACAGCGCAATCCCGACTTCCTCAAAATGATTGTGCAGAGGATCGTGGGTGCGATTTGCGACACTCTCGACGAAACCAAACGAGCGTATCCGTGCATAGATTTGAATCTTAAACGGGAAGTGACGTTCGTCACGACGCAAGAGGCTCTAAACAGGTATCCCGACCTCGATTCGCACGCAAGAGAACGCGCGCTCGCAAAAGAGTACGGAACGGTGTTTCTTATGCAAATCGGCGGCGCGCTTTCAGACGGCAAGCCTCACGACGGACGCGCACCCGACTACGATGACTGGGACTTGAACGGCGACATAATCTTTTACGACAACGTGCTTGACGACAGCGTGGAAATATCCTCGATGGGCATACGCGTAGACGCAGAGAGTATGGTGAAGCAACTCAAAATCGCAGGTTGTGAACAGAGGCTTCAAAATCGATTCCACAAAGACGTGGTTGAGGGCAATCTTCCTCTCACGGTCGGCGGCGGAATAGGGCAGTCGAGGCTTTGTATGCTGATACTGCAAAAGGCTCACATCGGTGAGGTGCAATCGGGACTTTGGCCCGACGATATGCATGAAAAATGCGAAAAAGCAGGTATAAACCTGTTGTAATAAATAAAAAATCTTTATTCTGAAAGGTGTATATGGAACTCAGAACACATAATTGTGGCGAATTGCGTCAATCAGACGAAGGCAAACACGTCAAACTTTGCGGATGGCTTTCAAGCGTTCGCGATCTTGGCGCAGTCATCTTTTTCGTGTTGCGCGACTACTACGGCTATACGCAAGCGGTGGTTAGCGATGAGGCGAAAAAGGAACAAATCCGCGCAATTCCGCGCGAAAGCACGATAAGCGTCGAGGGCAAAGTCGTCCTTCGCAGCGCACCAAACAAGGATATGCCCACCGGTATGATCGAAATCGAACCCGATACGATCGAGGTGCTCGGCAGATGCTACGAACAACTTCCTTTCGAGATTGCCACAAGCACGCAATCGAGAGAAGATGTCCGTCTCAAATATCGTTTCCTCGATTTAAGAAATCCCGACGTCAAAGCGAAAATCGTTTTCCGCTCAAAAGTCGTCAGTTGGCTTCGCAACAAGATGACATCTCTCGGATTCTTGGAAATCGCAACGCCGATTCTTACGTCGTCCTCGCCGGAAGGCGCGCGCGACTACATCGTGCCGTCGAGATTGTATCCCGGTCACTTCTACGCGCTTCCGCAAGCACCGCAACAATACAAGCAGTTGCTTATGGCTTCCGGCTTCGATAAATACTTCCAAATCGCGCCCTGTTTCAGAGACGAGGACGCGCGCGCGGACAGAAGCCCCGGCGAGTTCTACCAACTCGACACCGAGATGTGTTTTGCAACGCAAGAGGACGTATTCACGGTTATGGAAGAAGTTTTGAGCGGCGTGTTCAAAGAGTTTTCGCCCGAGGGATACAAAGTTGACCAAGGTCCTTTCCGTCGCATAACCTACCGCGACGCAATGAGAGATTACGGCTCGGATAAACCCGACCTTCGCAATCCGCTCATAATCAAGGACGTCACCGACATTCTTTGCGAAAAAGCGCCTTTCTTCGAGAAAGGCAAAACTATCAAAGCAATCGCCGTACACGATTTCAAGGAAACGAGAAAGAGGATTGACGCTCTCGTTGAAAAATCCAAACAAAACGGCGCAAGCAATATGTACTGGTTCAAACTCGACGAGAAGGGCGAACTCGCAGGCGGTATCGCAAAATTCGTCGGCGAGAGCAAAGACGCTCTCGTTGAACGCTTGGGTCTTACGGCAGGCTCGTTCGTCGCAATCCTCGCAGAGGAAAAGGGCGTGGAAAAACAAGCGGGTTACGTTCGCACCGAACTCGGTAACGGGCTCGACCTCATCGAGAAAAACGCATTCCGCTTCTGCTGGATAGTGGACTTCCCGATGTATGAATACGACGATGACGGCGTTCTGGGATTCTGCCACAATCCGTTCTCTATGCCGCAAGGGGGCCTCGAAGCACTCAACACCAAAGACCCGCTCGACATCGTGGCGTATCAGTACGACAGCGTCGTCAACGGCGTGGAATTGAGTTCGGGCGCAGTCAGAAACCACGAGCCCGCGATTATGGAAAGAGCGTTTGAAATCGTCGGCTACGGCAAAGACGTCATCGAAGAAAAATTCTCTGCTCTTTACAACGCGTTCAAGTTCGGCGCACCGCCGCACGCAGGTATCGCACCCGGCGTCGACCGTATCGTTATGCTTCTTGCAAACGAGCCGAGCATAAGAGAAATCATCACCTTCCCGATGGACAGAAACGCACGCGACATCCTTATGGGCGCACCCGGAACGGTCACCGAGAAGCAACTCAAAGAAGTGCATATCAAAATCGATTTGCCAAAAGAAGAAAACAAATAAGACATCAAAAGGGACTCGTATCCCCAGGAGAAATATAATGAAAAAGAAACTTTTTAGCGTATTTGCGGCAGTTTTGGTGCTCGTGCTTTGCATAGCGGCACTCGTTGCTTGCAATCCGTACAAAGCGGACTCTATCGGCAGCGGCGATTCTTCCGCACCTGTCGAATCGAACGGCGGCTACGTCGTAAAACAAGGCAACTTCATCTACTTCATCAACGGCTACGTTGGCGAAAGCGCGGACAACGCGTGGGGCGCGGCAACCAAACAAGGTATCGTTCGTGCCGAAGTCAAGGACGGCAAGGTCGATCCCAAATCGGCAAAACTCGTCGTTCCCAAGAGCGTATACAATTCCTCGACCGTGGGCGGCATCGCAATTCACGGCGACTGGATTTACTATACGTCCGTCAACACCGACAAGGACAAGAGCGGCACGGCTTCAACCACCAACACCGACTTTATGCGCACCAAAACCGACGGTTCGGTGACCCAACTCATCGGCACTATCGCAACGCGCTCGTCCAAATATATCTTCACCAAAACCCGCGTGCTTTACTACACAAACAGCACTATAAGTTATATTGACTTCTCGGGTATGAACGACAAAGCGACCGACAAAGGTAAGGGCGCAGTCAAAGGCACTCTCGTCGAAAACGTCGAAAACGTCGTCTGGTCCTACGATTCCGATACGATCTTCTACGTCCAAAGCGCACCGAGCGAGGATAGTTACAAAAACTACAACAACCTCTGCTCGATCAACGCCGACGGAAGCAACAAAAAGACTCTCGCAACCCAAACCACGTTCACGGACGATCCCGTCAACAACCAACTCGACGTGTTCAAGTTCAACCTTGTCAATATGTACGTCGAATCTAACGGCGATTGCTCGGTTTACTACACAAAATCTTATACTCTTAACAGCGAGAGTAAAACTGCCGGTTTGTTCGTTGCAAAGGCAAGCAACGTCAAGGATAGCGAAAAGAAACTCAACACCATCGCTTCCACGACTCTCGTTCCTCTCGGATACGAGGAAGGCGCGCTTGCATACAACAGCCAAAGCGTATACTGCTGGTACAACGGCACTAACGCAGAAAACCCCGTCCAAGTGACGAGCACTTCTCAAACCATCTGGAAAGTCGATCAAGCAAAGGGTATCGTGTATTACACCGCAAGTTCGTCTGCAAGCAGCATTTCCAAGATTTCGTACAAGCAAGCCAACGCGACCGCAACCGTCATTATGGCGGAAGGCATCAAAACCGACTGGCTCGTCCTCGATTTCGTCGGCGATGACTTCTACTTCTTCGCAAGCAACGACGAAAACTATCTGCACACAATCAACCTTACGACTTTCGACAAGGATGCAGAGGACGCAGAAAGCACATACATCGGTTGTCCAACGGATAGATTGGAAGAAAAGGACGCCTAATCGCAAACTGCAAGTGATTCAAGGACGGATTGGAGCCGCAAGGCGGCGACCGTAGCGAGCGCCGAACTTGACGAACAAGTACAAGCGACTGCGCCGTCCGTTGGCCACTGCCTGGCGCACAAAGCGCAGTGGCATAAAAAGAGAACGGCACTTTTCTATGTGAGTGCCGAGTGTTGCCCCACGCAGAGCGGACGCCGTGGGTTCCCTCAAATTTTTGCAGAGGGGGAACGGCGGTAGGGGAAACACGTGAGGAAGGGGGAAGTTGCGTTAAAAGAAAGCCCCCGAACATCGTGTAAAGCACAATGACCAAAACCATTTTTATTACGGGTGGAAGTCGGGGAATAGGCGAAGCGGTGGTACGCTTGGCGGCGGGAAATTACAACGTCGCTTTTACCTACAATTCCTCAAAAGAGAAAGCGCTTTCTTTGCAGAATGCGCTTAATTCTCGTTTTGGCGGCGTGCTTGCAATCGAGTGCGACGTCACAAATCCCGACAGCGTCGCAAATGCCGTCGAAACCGCAAAAAAACGTTTTGGCAAAATCGATATTCTCGTCAACAACGCAGGTATCGCAAAGAGCGGACTTTTGATCGATACGTCGCTTGACGACTTCAAGCGCATTTTCGACGTCAACGTCAACGGCACGTTTAACGTCACCAAAGCCGTTCTTCCCGATATGCTTTCGCGCGGTCAAGGCTCAATCGTCAACCTATCGTCCGTTTGGGGCGAGAAGGGCGCAAGCATGGAAGTTGCCTATTCTGCGTCGAAAGCCGCCGTCATCGGCTTCACCAAAGCCCTCGCCAAAGAGGTTGCCCCAATGGGCGTTCTCGTCAACGCCGTCGCACCCGGCGCAGTGGACACCGATATGATGTCCGTCTACACCTCGCTCGAAAAAGAGGAATTGTGTCGTGACAGCATACCTCTCGCAAGACTTGCAACCCCGTCCGAAATTGCCAAAGCAATACTTTATTTGGCGGAGAGCGGGTATTGTGTTGGCTCTATTTTATCCATCACCGCCGGACTGTAAAACCGCGCTATTTGGCGAACAACTTTGTCAGGCACGGCTTGCCTCAAAATCGTGTACACCTATGTACACTGGGTTTTGATTCAAGCCGTGCCTTTCGCGTTCTTCATCCAAATATCGCGGTTTTAATATTCGTTTATAAAATAGGGGGCGGTGTGAAACTCTAATTAAAATGTCCCCCTTCCTCACGTGTTTCCCCTACCGCCGTTCCCCCTCTGCAAAAATTTGAGGGAACCCACGGCGTCCGCTTCGCGTGGGGCAACACTGACGCGATTGACTTCGTAGCAATCGCTAGTTCGTTGCGAGCAACGAACGGCAGACGGGCTGTTGGCAATACAAATCGGCTGAAAGCCGTGCCACTGCGCTTTGTGCGCCAGCTTCGCACCCAAACGGCGCAGTCGCTTGTACTGTCCGTCAAGTTCGGCGCTCGCTTTTCTCGCCGCCGTTGCGGCTCGTGTTCCGTCTTCGAAAGGACAGAGTAGTTGAATAAGAACGCCTTGAATAAGTGAACGTTAAAAGTCCACTCTGCAAGTTCGCGGACGGCGGTTTTTATCTCGTCTTCGAAGTTGCGCATTTCGGGTATAAGTAGTCTTCGAACAAGTTTTCGGATTAAGGCTTCGCCTTCCTCAATTATTAATTATTAATTATTCATTATTAATTCAAAATCTATTAATCCATTCAAATAAAATAATGCTTTATTATGTATATTAAATATAACATAATAACGCGCGCGTATTGCGAAAAGGGTATTTTCGTGGTACAATCAAATTTGAGTCAACAGATACATTCGAGGGTTTATGTCCGCAAAGAAAGTGACAATCGTGCTTATATGTTGCTTGCTCGTCGTGCTCGGCACGGCGGTTTGCGCGTTGCTCGAATTGTATCCGCGCGACGTTTTGGTTGCGGCGGCAGAGGATACTGAGTTGCCGTCGTTCGTCATCGCAACCGCAGACGGTGAAAACTGGACGCTTTCTTTCAACGGTCAAAACGTTGACGGCGCAGAGTGCAGAGGTGCGTTTATAGAGGCGAACAATCGTAATTGCGTTGCGCTCAAAATGTACGAGTCAATCAAAAATTGCTTGCGCGAATCGGGCGCAAACGTTCCCGATACGGACGATTTTATCATTGCAAATTATTGCGACGTATCTTTCAAACTTCCCGACATTTCTTCCACAGTTGAGCAAAACACGGCAAAATACGGCTCGCAAGGCGTATTTTTCGGCGCAAAAGTTTTGCAAATAATATCCTCGCCGAGCGTTGCTTTCGAGTATAAAAAAGAGGGTGGCGAATGGCAAATGGCATATGCCGACTACACGGCGGGCGGCTATTTGTTCGGCAGAGGCGTTGACGCGGGCGAATACCAAGTGCGCCTCGTCGCAACCGAGAAGATAAGATACGAGGTCAACGAGCAACTCGTGCCTTTCGAATACGAATCCGTAAGATACGGACAGGCGTTTGCTTGCACCATAGAAAAAGCGGAACTTTCGGCGCAAAAGCAACCGCAAAAGAGTTTCGTATACGGCGCAAGTTTGGCGGATATGGCAAACTCGCTCGAATCGACGGATTTTTGCGACGTGAACGTGCAGGGCAGATTCGTGCTGAGCGCGGCGCAGACGGATTCCGAGTTGACGAGCGTTGCCGACCTAAATTCCGCATATTTGGGCGTTAAGGACGACGGACACGTCGTGTATTTCGATTTTATCCCCGACGAGAACAACTATATGCCGCTTGAACAAATTGCGGTGAAAATAAGCGTAAGTCCGCGCACGCTTTACGTTCGCATACGCGACGCGTATTCGCTCGTAGGCGAGGCGTTTGCGATTCCGAGATATCAAATCGTATCTTCGCTTGTGGGCGGTGACGCCGAAAGCGACCTCGGCGTAAGTTTCGAGTACGAAGCGGACAAGGACGTGCCGAGCATGACGTATCGCTCGTATATTGTGTTTTCAAATCCGAACTACACGCCCGATTGCCATAGTTACGAAAGTCAGTTTGCAAACTACGGCAGATATTTCGTGTACGCAAAGCAAGTGGAAGTGGTTGCCGACGACGGACAGATTTTCTATGCGTTTTTCGGAAGCGGACTTATGGACGTAATCGTAAAGGCGAGCAGAATCGAGATTGAAAACAAGTACGGCAGACCTATATACGCCGCGTACAAATTCGAATTTTCGGACGGTGACGGAAACGACGTTACGCCCGAAGAAGCATTTTCTATAACGTGGAAAAACACGCCCGAAATCGTCGAATATTTCGCAGTATACGGCAAAGACGAAATTCTCGACATAAGCGAAAACGGCGTTGTCTTGTCAAAGCAATACAACGTGATATGTTTCATAGAGGGCAATAGTTTGGCAAGGGCGTTCACGCCTGCAAATATCGCGCTCACGGCAATCTGCGGCGTGCTTGCGATGACCGTCGTCGCGCTTTGCGTGGCGTGGAAAAAGCAAAAGAGGTATTTGGTATGATGTACGGTTTGATATGTGCAACGTTCAATCTCACGAACTTCCTCTTTGCGTTTTTGCTTGCGCTTACGGGAATGCTTTGCGTTGTCGTAATCGTTATGTCGCTTATGCTCTACACGAGGCACAAAGCGGACGTTAAACGACTCGAAAAGTACGTTTATACAAAGGAAACGTGGACAAAAACGTCCGATTGTGCAAATAATGCCAAAAACAAGGCGGTCAAAAACACCGCTAAAAACGCCGATAACAACGCGCAAAAGAAACTTCGTCACGGCAAGAAAAACAAGCAGAGTGCGGCAAAGAACGAGGGCGAAAAATGAAAGACAGAATAAAAAAATCCATTCTTCTTATCGCAATCGGCATTGTCGTCAACGTCGCGCTTGCGGCGATAAAGATGTACGTCGGGCTTGCTTCGAACAGCCTTTGCATTATGCTCGACGCGATGAACAGTTTTCTCGACACGCTCACTTGCATAGTCACGCTCATCGTTTTTATCGTGCTTCTTTTGCCGAAGGGTGAAAAAGCGCCGTACGGCTACGGCAGAGGGGAATATCTCGCCGGCTTTATCGTTGCGGTCGTATCGGTCGTTATGGGCGGATTGTTTTTCGTGCGCTCGCTCAATCGTATGGCTATGCCCGAACCCGTCTACTACGGCTGGCAGAGTATAGTGCTTATCAGCGTTTGTCTGCCTATAAAACTCGGCATCGGTCTTGCGTATATGTTCGCAAACAAAAAGATTCGCTCGCAAGCGGTGCGCGCGCTTATGCTCGACAGTTTTCTCGATATGGGCATAACCGCAACAAGCCTCGTGGCGTTTGCGATTACGGCAAGAGCGGACTATGCGGTTGACGCAATCGTCGGCATCGTGATGAGCATAGTGATTATCGCCGTCGGCATAAAAATGGTTGTTGAAAACGTGCGCGCTATCGTCGTGGGCGACGGCGCAAAAGACGAGATTGCGGCAATCGAGGACGCGTGCAAATCCCAAAACGCAACCCTCGTCAAAACCGAACTTCACGATTACGGCTACGGCGCGAAAGTGGGCAACGCATTCGTCGGTGCAAGCGAAAATGCGGACTTTGCGGCTATGAGCGAAGAAGTTAAGGAAAAAACCAACGCAAGCGTTACGTTTATCGCCATATCCGCCGATAGAAAGAACCAAAACGGCAATACAAACGGTGACATAAGCGGCAATCGTTTAGAGAATCAAGCCGAGAATACAAACGGAAATACGGACGGGGAGGGCGGAAACACCGCCGAAGACGTGGACGAATCCGAATATTCTTCTATTGAAAATAACAAAAAATAATATATAATAGTTATATAATGTAGCAACAAGGAGGAACTTATGAGCGACGAAATCAAAAACGCGGATGTTCCGCAAGAGGAATCGCAACAAGACCTAAACGGTCTTGAAGAAAATGCCGAAAAAGAGGGCATACTCAAAGACTTCAACGGCAAAAAGGCAAAGAAAGGCAAGAAAGAGAAAAAACAACTCACTCCCGAACAAAGGAAAAGAAAAACCGCTAAAGCCTTGATTATAACGGGTTGCGTGGTGCTTGCACTCGTCATCTTTTTCAGCGGGTGCGCCATTGCTTCGACCGTAAATACCAACGCGCACCTTTCGCTTGCTTCGAGTTTTGAAAAGGTCGAATACACCGAGCATACGCAACTTGTTCCGACTTTCGACGACGAACTCGGGCACTGGACGTTTGAAAAAGAGGCGGACAGAGATTTCAAAGTGTTGCAATTCACCGACGTACATATCGGCGGCGGCGCGTTTTCGGGCACGAAAGACAACTGGGCTATGAGCGCGGTTGCAACGATGATTCGTCAATCTCAACCCGACCTTGTGGTCGTAACGGGCGATATTGCATATCCCGTTCCCTTCCAAGCAGGCACGTTCAACAACCTCAACGCAACCAAAATATTTGCGAATATGATGGAAAATCTCGGTGTGTACTGGACGTTTGCGTTTGGCAACCACGACACCGAGATGTACAGCCTTTACTCGCGCGACCAAATCTGCGACTACTATGCAAACGCAGGTTTCAAATATTGCCTTTTCAGAGCAGGGTTCTGCGACGAGAAAGACGTGATAAGCAAAACGTCGAGAGGCTTCGGCAACGACGTCATCGTGGTCAAGAATCCGAGCGGCTCTGAAAACCCCATCAACCAAGCGCTCGTCACTTTCGACAGCCACAGTTATACCGACGGCGACTATTTCGGAATTGCGTGGAAATACGACAACATCCATCAATGCCAAATCGACTGGTACGCAACCGAGATGGACAAACTAAAAGCAATCAACAATAACGTCGAAGTCAACAACCTCGTGTTCTTCCACATCCCGCTCGCCGAGTACCGCGACGCGTGGGCAAACGTCATAGAATCGGGCAAATCCAAAGACGAATTGACCCGCGGCACGATTCTCACTTCCGACAAAGGCACAACCGAGTTCATTTACGGAACTATGGGCGAATCCGACAAGAAGAAAAACGGCGTTCGCACCTACGGCGTATTCTGCGGAAGCGGCACCGACACGCTTTTCGAAACAGGCCTTACGCACGGTATGCAAGGCGTTTTCTGCGGACACGATCACTACAACAATTTTTCTGTAAACTACACGCCGACCGGCGCATCCCGATCTATTCGTCTCACCTACGGTATGTCCATCGACTATCTCGCCTACGCCGGTATCTACAAAGAAAATTCTCAACGCGGCACGACCGTCATATCTCTCAAATCGGACAGCACGTTCGAGTGCGAGGCGAAGAATTATTATGCGGACTTTACGGGGGCTAACGACTACGTCGCCAAACATTAAAACCGCGCTATTGAGCGAATAACTGTGTCAACGCCCTTTTGTTCACCCGTCACGTACGATTTAGTACGTTAGGCGGGTTCGCAAAAGGGCGTTTTCTTGTTCTTCATCTCAATATCGCGGTTTTTTAATTAGGGTTGCCATTCAAGGGGTGCTTTCGCGTTATGCATCGATTTAGCGAGGTCTTATACTGTATAAAGTTGCGAATAACTGCATCAACGACCCTCTTTTTTGAGAGGGGTGCTTTTTCTCTGAAAGTGTAATTATCGTGTACTTTTATTAAAAATTCCCCCTTCCTCACGTGTTTCCCCTACCGCCGTTCCCCCCTCTGTATAAATTTGAGGGAACCCACGGCGTCCGCTTCGCGTGGGGCAACACTGACGCGATTGACTTCGTAGCAATCGCTAGTTCGTTGCAAGCAACGAACGGTGGACGGGTTGTTGGCAATACAAATCGGCTGAAAGCCGTGCCACTCGTTCACGGGCGAAAAAATCCACACTCGCCCGTTCACTTGTACTGTCCGTCAAGCTCGACGCTCGCTTTTCTCGCCGCTGTTGCGGCTCGTGTTTCGTCTGCGAAAGGGCAGAGTAGTTGTATAAGTACGCCTTGAATGAGTGAGCGTTAAAAAAGTACGCGATATAATCGCGGACGGTGGTTTTTATCTCGTCTTCGAAGTTGCACATTCCGTTAATAAGTAGCCTTCGAACAAGTTTTCGTTTCGGGTGAGGGTGTCCCGCCCTCAATTATTCATTATTCATTATTCATTATTAATTAACTCTCAATTCTCTTTCAGCAGTATATCGCCCGAGTTCAAGTTCAACGGACAGGCAAAAGAGTAAGAGTGTTGGACGAGTTTTGCGTCGTATGTTAGGGCGTTGTCCGACGTGTGCGTGATTGCGCCGAGAGTAAACGACTTGCCGTTGTTGTGGTCGGGGGATAAGACAAAAAGAGTTTCGCCCGACTTAAAGCGATTGCGCATTTCAACCGTGACTATGCCGTTTTCGACATTCTGCACGACGGCGGTGAAGATATATTTTTCGGGTGATTGTCCCTCGTCAAGACATACTGTGTCGAGGTTGTCGCCTTCGAAATATGCGTCGGTGTATGTGCGGTGCGCGACGGTTTCGAGGTCGGCGTTGTATTTTGCCACATTCTCGATTTTGCCCGTTTGCAAATACTCGTCGATTGCGTGACGATATGCGTTTGCGACGGTTGCGACGTAAAACTCGCTTTTCATTCGTCCTTCCACTTTCAGCGACACGATGCCGCAATCGGCAAGGGAGGGTATGTGTTCGAGCAATCGCAAGTCGCGGCTGTTCATAAAATACGTTCCTCTTTCGTCTTGCTCTATGTCGAGCGGCTTCGATGCGTGGCGTTCGGTTTCGGTTATGCGATAGCCCCATCTGCACGGCTGAATACACGCGCCTCTGTTTGCGCTACGTCCCGAAAAGTACGTGGACAACAGACAGCGACCGCTGTAACTCATGCACATTGCGCCGTGTACGAACGCTTCGAGTTCCATATCGGGCACTGCCTCGTGAATCTGTTTGATTTCTTCGAGCCCGAGTTCTCTTGCAAGCACCACTCGTTTTACGCCCATACTTTGCCAGAATTTGACGGCGAGCAGGTTGGTGGTGTTTGCCTGCGTGGACAAATGAATTGTCAGCGACGGCGCGACCTCTTTGCACAGCGCGACAAGACCTACGTCGCTTATAAGCACCGCGTCAACGTTTGCGGACTGCAAAAAAACGAAGTATTCTTTGAGAGATTCAAGGTCGGCATTTCTTGCAAATATGTTTGCCGTGACGTACACTTTTTTGCCGAGCGCGTGCGCAAATTTCACGCCCTCGACGATTTCCTCGTTTGAAAAATTATCCGCAAAAGCGCGCAACGAAAACGCCTTTCCGCCTATATATACGGCGTCCGCGCCGAAGTGGAAAGCGGTTTTAAGTTTTTTGAGATTGCCCGCCGGCATTAGAAGTTCAAGCATAACGTTTCCTTTTCCATATCGCTGTAAAATCCGATACTCTTATGTGCGATGTTTTGCGAAAATATACAAATAAAAGTCTTTATCAACACAAATCGGCATTATAAAATGCCGATTCGGTGAATTGTGTGTTGATTTCGATTAGTCCGTGATGATGGGTATTTTTGCAAGATATACGATGTCGTCGCGCTCTGCCGCGTCGCCCTCTGCAAGCACAAACGCTTTCTTATAGATGATTCCGCCTGCGAGATTGACGATTTGTTCCAGTCCTCTAAGGCTTCCGCCCGTGGACACTACGTCGTCAACGATTGCGACCTTTTTGCCTTTGATGAGGTCCGCGTCGTGCTTTGACAAATAGAGCGTTTGCTCGTTGCCCGTCGTTATGGATTTCACGCTCGTTTGTATGCCGTCTTGCATATAGAGTTTTTTGGATTTTCTGCAAACGGCGTAATATCTTTGTCCGAGTTCGCGCGCAATGACGTGGCTTAGTTGCAAGCCTTTGGATTCCGCCGTAATGACGACGTCGCAACCCGTGAGAAGTTTGGCAAGTTCCTTTCCGCAATGCTCGGTCAACGTCGAGTCGCCGTGAAGATTGAAAAAGCAAATGCTGATTCCGTTGGGAAGCGGAAGCACGGGAAGGTCGGCTTTGAAGCCCTTGATGTCAACTGTATAGATTCTGTTCATTTTATCCCCCTGAGAGGCAAATAGTATTTGTTGTTCGCAACCCGTATATTATAAGATATGCGCGTGCGTTTTTCAAGGCAAAAAGCGATTTTCTTTCAGTCCTTTTTTTCTTGTTCGTCGGCGTTTGCGCTGTTGTAGGCGGTGAGTTTCACCTTGTTTTCGTCCTTGTCGAGCACGTACGTGTTGTCGAGTTGCGCGCGAAGATTGCCAACCACGCTTTGGACGTATTCTTTGCGAAGTTTCGCTTGTTCCTCTTTTTCCTCGTCGGTGAGTCCGACGGTTTTTGACTTCTTTGCAAGTTCGTTTATTCTTTGAATATCAATCATATTTACACCTCTTGGTCGGTATGCCAGTCTATCGGCGTTTCGCCGTGTTTTTTGAGAAAATCGTTACATTTCGAGAAGTGTCTGCACCCGAAAAAGCCTGCGTACGCCGACAGCGGCGAGGGGTGCGGACATTCGAGAATCAGATGCTGCGGATTGGTTATCAACGCCTTTTTTGAGCGCGCGTTTCCGCCCCAAAGCATAAACACGATAGGCTCTTTTCTCGCGTTGAGTTTCTTTATTATGCTGTCCGTCAGCACTTCCCAGCCTTGCCCTCTGTGCGAGTTGGGTTGACCCTCGCGCACCGTAAGCACGGTGTTGAGCAACAGCACGCCTTGCTTTGCCCAGTTCACAAGGTACGGCGACGTGTTCTTTACGCCGACGTCCGTTTCGATTTCCTTAAATATATTGACAAGTGAGGGCGGTGCGGGCACGTTCGGTTTCACCGAGAAGCACATACCGTGCGCTTGTCCCGCGCCGTGATAGGGGTCTTGTCCCAAAATCACGACCTTGACCTTTTCGTACGGCGTGTATTTGAGCGCATTGAAAATGTCGTGCATATCCGGATATATCACGCGTGTGCGGTATTCCGTCGCAAGAAATTTGCGCAAATTCCGATAATTTTCGCTTTCAAAATCTTCTTTGAGAACGTCGTCCCAACTGTTTCCTATGTGTACCATATCCATATTATACCACAATTTTTTGTGCTTGCAAGGTATACAAGTCAATGAATTTTGCCATACTACCATTAGTCCGCAAGGATAAACAAAAATCAAGGCTCAAAGCCTAAAAAGGAGAAATTTTATGGCAAAATCCGAAACCAAACAAACCAAACGCAGCGGCGCGTGCCATTGCGATGAACCCAAAACTGGCAAAACCACGAAATCTCGCGCGAAAAAGGGTAGCGGCGAGATGACCGATTGCAAAAACTGCAAGTAAAAACTCGCCATTGAGCGAATAACTGCGGCAGAGCCTCACAATCAAACAGTCACGTACGTCAATGTACGCTCCTGCCTGATCGTGAGGCTCTTTCTTGTTCTTCATCTCAATGGCGAATTTTTACAACGTTTAATATTTGGCGAATTAGTATGTTAGGGTTGCCATTCAAGGGGCGCTTTCTTGTTATGCATCTATTTAATCGCGGTTTTTACAATATTACACCGGGTTTTGAGTCAAGCCGTGCTTGACGCGATTGTCGCAAGCGTAACAATCGCTATTCCGGCACCTCGTGTCATTCGCGTTCTTTATCTCAATGGCGAGTTTTTACAACTTACACGTTAGGGTTGCTGAACAAGGGGCTTTTCCTTGTCCTTCATCTAAATATCGAAGTTGTTAACCGTTTGAAAAAATATATTTGCATAATATATAAAAATTGTGTGCATTAAAAAGAGGCATTTGTGCGACGGATTGTCGGTCAAATGCCTCTTTTTTTGATTGGCGGTTTTTTGAATCAGTCCTCTTTGTCGGACATCGAATCGATTTCGGCGGTGGATTGACGCTCGCCGATTTTCATATCTTCGAGAGCGTAGGTGCGCACGTCGAAACTGCCGTCTTTCAACATAACCTTTACGCGGGCGGTTTGCTTTATCAAATCGTTTGATTCAACCGTGCCTTCGCCGTCCGGCGTTTTGACCTTGCTTCCGACTTTCGGCATAAGTTTGTACGTTTCGGTGTAATACGCGTTTTCGTATTTAAGGCAGCACATCAACCTTCCGCACACGCCGCTTATCTTTTGCGGATTGAGGCTCAATCCTTGCACTTTTGCCATCTTTATGGACACTTTTTCAAAGTCGGGAAGGTGAGTGGTGCAGCAGCAGGGGCGGCCGCAAGGCGCGAGTGCGCCGCGCATTTTGGTGTCGTCGCGCTCGTATATCTGGCGAAGTTCGATGCGGACTTTGAATATTGACGCAAGCACGCGCACGAGTTCTCTGAAATCCACTCTGCCTTCGGCGGTGAAGTAGAAAATGAGTTTCGAGCGGTCGAAAGTGTATTCGGCGTCCACGAGTTTCATATTTATGTTCATTTCCGCCACTTTTTCACGAATGACTTTTAGGGCGTGTTCTTTGTCCTGATTGTTTTTTTCAAGGCGTTTCAAGTCATCGTCCGTCGCTTTGCGGACTACGGGTTTGAGCGGTTGTACGACTTCGCTGTCATCGACTTCCTTGTTTGCGATGGTGCAGGTTGCGTATTCGGGTCCGCGCGCCGTTTCGACGATAACGCCGTCGTTTTCCTCAAAGGTCAAGCCTTTGGGGTCGAAATAGTACACCTTGTTGGTGTTTTTGAATTTTATGCCTACGATTATTGCCATTTATGTTTTGCCTCCAACATTGAAAAGAGCAGGTCGTCCACGGTTGCCGTGGCGTTGACGTTGAGCGAGAGTTTGCGTCTTGCCGTGTTTATCTTGAAAAGGATTTCCGCAAGAGCGCGCTCCGAGTAACGTCCGCTCAAATTTATTATGTCCGATGATAAGTGTTTGGACAACATCAGATTTTGATTTTGTTTGCACACGAGCATATCGCGGAGGATTATGCTCAAAACGTCCAAAAGTCCGCTAAGATCCGACTCGCTCGTAATGATTCCGTCCACTCTTACGACGTCCGAACTGCGCGCGAGGTTGGTGAGAACGTAAATCGCGCACTTGTAAAGGTCGGCGTACTTGGGCGAAAGAGCGATTTTGCGCGCTTTGCCGAGTTGACCTTCGCTGCACGCCGCCGCAACGGCGCAAGTGTTTTCGTCTATGCCGAGCGAGATAAGCGCGTTGTATACGACGTCCTCGTCGAATACGTCCATAGCAACCACTCTCGCACGCGATTTTATGGTGTCAAGGACGCTCGCTTCGTTTGCTACGCCAAGGAAAATCGTAACGTCTTTGGGCGGTTCTTCGAGAGTTTTGAGAAGTTTGTTTTGCGCCTGCGCGTTCATTTGGTCCGCGCGGTGTATGAAGTAAATTTTGTGTCCCGAAAGCGGTTTGACGGGCACGGTGTCGAGCATTTGTTCGATGTCGTCAACCTTGATTTTGTCTTTGGTGGGGAAGACGTGGTATATGTCGGGGTGGTTGTTGTGAAGCACCTTTCTGCACTCTGAACATTCGAGGCAGGCGTTGCCGTTTTGACAATAAACGCTTGCCGCTACGAGCGTGAAAAATTCGTCGACGATTTCGTCGTCGGGGGATACGACCATATACGCGTGTCCGAGTCCCGAAGAAAAATCGTTGTGTATGAGTCCGTACGCACGCGAGGCGCGCAAGACTTTTTCAAAGGTGATTTCACTCACTTGACAGCACCTCTTTCTCTAAGTGCCGCTATAATCTTTTGCGACGTCACGTTTTTGTCGAAATCGGGTTTTATACGCACGAAACGAGGGTCTGAACATGCCATTTCTGCATTATAGCCCGCATAAACTCTGTCGTGGAAATCCGCCGATTCGAGTTCCAGTCGGTCGTCGGTAATGCGGAAAGTGCGCCACGCTTCGCTCGGCTTCAAGTCGAGGAAAATCGTGACGTCGGGCAAGAGTCCGTCTATTGCCGGCGCATTGATTTTCTTTATTAGGTCCGCGCCCAAACCGCGAGCGTAACCTTGATACGCAATGGAACTGTCCACGTATCTGTCGCACACCACGAGTTCGCCTCTTTCGAGCGCGGGCTTTATGACCTCGCGCACGAGTTGCGCTCTCGACGAGGCGTAAAGATACGCTTCGGTGACGCCCGTCATCTCGTCGTTTTCGGGGTTGAGAATGACTTTGCGGATTTGCTCGCTTATATGGGTGCTGCCCGGTTCACGCACATACACGGCGTGCTGGTTTGTGGATTCGAGATAGTCTTTAAGAAGTTTGAGTTGCGTGGATTTGCCTACGCCCTCGCAACCTTCGAATGATACGAACATATTGTCCCTCGTTTTCGTTGATTCGATTATTATATCACGATTGATTCGTTATGTCCAACGTTGCTCTCAATCCTTGTCCTCGGAATTTTCGCCGCGAAGAATGTAGTAGTCCTTTTCCGCTTTGATTTCTTTGACTGAACGATTGTCGTTGCCGTTTGTGTTGAAAGAGGAAAGGTGGGGCGTTATACAATCTGTCAAAGACGTGTTGACGACGTAGTTTTTAGAGTTGTGTCTTGCCCAGATTCTTGCGATTTCATCTTCGCTCATCGTCTTGTAGTTTGCTTGCTCGCCCATTCTCTCGACGGTATTGTCGTAATTGAAAAGTCCCCACGACGAATGTTCGGCGGCGTGTTTGAAGTTCCAAGTGGTGAAGTTCCAACCGAGGCCGCAATAGAGTTCCATAACGCCGTCCCACGCTTGCGCTTCCGTTTGCGAGGATTCTTTTCCCGTCGCGTTCACTTTGTCTTTGTGCGAGTCGGGCCATACGTTAAACTCGCCGATAAGGATAGGCACGTTGTACTTTTTGGTCGCGAGGTTGTTTGCGGTGATTTGCAAGCCGTAGTAGGTTGCGTTTGCAACGCCCGCGCTCGCCCAGTTGTAGTGGTGATATTGATATATAACGTTTTCCCAGCCGTACTTTGCGGGGTCGGGCAAGTCGAAAGACGTCCAGCAGGATTCAACGCTTATAATATGGTTTTTGTCAACTTCGCGAATCGCCTTGTAAAGTTCGTCGAAATATACATGCGTTCTTGCCGTTGTGGTTTGGTTTCCGTTCTTTTTTATTCCCGGTTCGTTCATAAGGTCGTAAACCGCAACCGTCGGTTCGTTTTTGTAGCGATTTGCAATCGCAACCCAAATCTCTTTCGTCTTTGCGCGGCAAATTTCGCCGATTTCGTCCTCGCCCCAAAGTCTGCCGCCGTCGGGATACGCAATGTCGCCCGTATGGTCGTTGCCGCTTTGCGAGCCGACCGCGCCGTGCATATCGAGTATAGCGTAAAGCGAATACTTTTTGCACATTTCGATTGCCCGGTCGAGTCGCGCGAATTTGCTTTCGTCAACGGCGAGTTCGGCGTACGGCGTGCGCTCGTATGCGTCGCCGACTTTCTTTATCGGGTTGGTGAGATTCATATAGGTGAAGGGAATACGCACGCAGTTCAAGCCGAGGTCTTTGATACGCTCGAAGTCGAGTTCGGTGACCCAGTTGTCCTCGTAAACGTCGAGTAGACGATACATGCCGTCTTCGCCGAATCTGTTTGCAAGTTCGAGCATCATATCTATCTGACCATAGGTTTTGCCGATGTCCGTAGGCACGAGCCAACTCTCTTGAACGAGCCAGCCGCCGAGATTCGTGCCGTAAAGCCCGATTGCTTTGCCGTTTTCGTCAATAATCTTTGCGCCGTCCGTTTTTACGAACGTAACGACGGCGTCGCCTTTGTCGTTGCAGGCGACGAGCGCGAACAACGCCGCGAAAATCGTGACTATAAGCAATGCCGAAATAATACGTTTTTTCATAATTTTCCTCTATGTGATTGCGTCGTATCGATTATATCAATTTTTCAAGCCCTATTCAATAGGCAATCGCCGCAAAACTTTCAAAATTGCGAATATTGCGCATATCGCCGAAAATTCGAGCCTCATATACGGCGCAATAGCCGTTCGAGTTTACGCTCGCGCTTGACAATGTTCCGTAATGGTATTAAACTAAATATTATTATTTTTTTGTAGAGGTAACTCGCGCTTATGGATTATAAGCAAATAGAAAGCAAGTGGCAAAAGATTTGGGCGGACACCGGACTTTACAAGTTCGACCGTTCAAGAGTTGACAAAAAATATTATTGTCTCGAAATGTTTTCCTATCCTTCGGGGGCGAAACTTCATGCGGGGCACTGGTACAACTACGGACCTGCCGACACGTTCGCGCGCTTCAAGCGTATGCAAGGCTACGAGGTTTTCCAACCGATGGGATTCGACGCGTTCGGATTGCCCGCCGAAAACTACGCCATAAAGACCGGTATTCACCCCGAGGAAAGCACGCTTAAAAACATCGCCACGATGGAAGGACAACTCAAGCGTATCGGCGCAATGTACGATTGGGACTACGAAATCAAAACCTGTATGCCCGACTACTACAAGTGGACGCAATGGATGTTCCTTCAACTCTACAAAAAAGGACTCGCCTACCGCAAGGAAGCACCCGTAAACTGGTGTCCGTCCTGCAACACCGTGCTTGCCAACGAGCAGGCGCAAGGCGGCGTTTGCGAAAGATGCGGAAGTCAAGTAACGCACAAGAACCTCAATCAATGGTTCTTCAAAATCACCGCGTACGCCGATGAATTGCTCGATTGCATAGACAAACTCGACTGGCCCGAAAAGACCAAACTTATGCAAAAGAACTGGATTGGCAGAAGTTACGGCGGCGAAGTCGAATTTCAAGTCAAAGACAGCGACGTCAAATTCAAAGTGTTCACGACGAGAGCGGACACGATATTCGGCGTAACCTACGTCGTTCTCGCGCCCGAAAGTCCGCTCGTGGATTTGGTTGTGACCGACGAGCAAAAGGCGGCGGTCGAAGAATACAAGGAAAAGAGCGCAAAAGTCACCGAAATCGACCGTATGTCCTCAACAAGAGAGAAGACGGGCGTACCCACCGGCTCTTACGCAATCAATCCCGTCAACGGCGAAGAAGTGCCTATTTTGGTTGCGGATTACGTTATTGCAAGTTACGGCACGGGCGCGGTTATGGGCGTTGCCGCTCACGACGAGCGCGACTTCGTGTTTGCTCAAAAACTCGGACTTCCCGTAAAGAGAGTTATCAAGAGCAAGGACGGCTCGAACGACGAACTTCCGTTCTGCGAATACGGCGTACTTTGCAATAGCGGCGAGTTCGACGGTATGACGAGCGAAGAAGGCAAACTCGCAATCCTCAAAAAACTCGAAAAAGAAGGCAAGGGCGGTCTTAAAACCAACTATCGTTTGCGCGACTGGCTCGTAAGCCGTCAACGCTACTGGGGCGCGCCTATCCCCATCATTCACTGCGACCACTGCGGCGACGTTCCCGTTCCCGAAAAAGATTTGCCGGTGCGCCTTCCGATGGGCGTAAACTTTACGCCCGACGGCGAATCGCCCCTCAAAAAGTGCGACGAATTTATCAACACCGTATGTCCCGTTTGCGGACGTCCCGCAAAGCGTGACGCGGACACTCTCGACACGTTCGTCTGTTCGAGTTGGTATTATCTCAGATACGCCGACCCCAAGAATGAGAACGCACCGTTCGACTCCGAGTGGATAAACAAAATGCTTCCCGTGGACAAATACATCGGCGGTGCGGAACACGCCTGTATGCACCTTTTGTACGCGCGCTTCTTCACCAAAGCGTTGAGAGATATGGGCTATCTCAACTTTGACGAACCCTTCCTTTCTCTCGTTCACCAAGGCACGATACTGGGCCCCGACGGCAACAAGATGTCCAAATCAAAGGGCAACGTCGTCTCGCCCGACGACTCGATTGCAAAGTACGGCGCGGACATTTTCAGAGTTTATCTTATGTTCGGCTTCAACTACGTCGAGGGCGGTCCGTGGAACGACAACGGACTCGAATCCATCAGCCGTTTCTTCGACAGAGTGGAACGTATCGTCAAAAAGTGCTACGAAGTCAACTTTGACGACGCGCCTCTTTCAAAAGCGGAAAAGGAACTCAACCGCGTGCGCCACAACACGATAAAGTGCGTCACCAACGACCTCGGCGTATTCTCGTTCAACACGGCGGTTGCAAGACTTATGGAATTTGTCAACGCGATGTACAACTACGAAGCGAACGTGGCAAAGAAGAACGTAATCTACAAGGATTGCGCAAAAGACCTCGTGCTTTTGCTTGCGCCGTTTGCGCCGCATTTCTGCGAGGAACTTTGGGAAATGCTCGGACAAAAGTACAGCGTTTTCAATCAATCCTATCCGACGTTCGACCCTGCCGCAATGGTGCTGGACGAGGTTGAACTCGCCGTTCAAATCAACTCGAAGATGAGAGCAAAAGTCACCGTTCCGTCTTCGGCAAGCAAGGACGAAATCGAAAAAGCGGCACTCGAAGCCGTCAAAGACCAACTTTCGGGCGCACCCAAAAAGGTCATCGTCGTTCCGAACAGACTTGTGAACATAATCGCATAACGAATGCTTTAACGCACGAATTTGAAATATAAACCGCGCGTTTTGCAAATAAAATCATAAAAGACAATATCGACATCAGAGGAAAATACTATGTTGGATCTGGCAAGAATCAGAAACAATCCGCAAGAGGTGGTTGACGCCCTTGCAAAGAAAGGTTACGCCGCGGACTTTTCCCAAATCATCGAATGGGATGACGAAAGAAAGGCGACCATAACCCGAATCGAACAACTCAAAGCGCAAAAAAATAAGGTTTCGGCGCAAATCCCCGTTCTCAAAAAAGCGGGTCAACCCGTCGAAGCGATATTTGACGAAATGCGAAAACTCGGCGACGAAATCACAGAGGGCGACGCAAAGATAAACGACCTCGTTGCAAAAATCAACGACGCGCTTGCCTGTATGCCCAACATTCCCGACCCCGATCTTCTTCCCGGCGAAAAGGAAAACAACAAGGTCATCAAAATCGTCGGCGAACAACCCAAATTCGATTTTCCGCTCAAAAATCACGTCGACATCTGCACGGATCTCGGCTTGATCGACTACGAAAGAGGCGTAAAACTTTCGGGCAACGGTTTCTGGATTTACAGAGGCGTTGGCGCAAGACTGGAATGGGCGTTGCTCAACTACTTCGTTGACGAACACCTCAAAGACGGTTACGAGTTTATTCTTCCGCCTTATCAACTCGGCTACAACTGCGGCTTCGGCGCGGGTCAATTCCCCAAATTCAGCGACGAGGTGTACTGGCTCGATTGCGACGAGGACAGAAAGCGTAACCGCTTTATGCTTCCCACCGCGGAAACCGCGCTCGTAAATATGTACGCGGGCGAAATCATCGACGAAAGCAAGTTGCCCATGAAGTTCTTTGCATACTCGCCTTGTTTCAGAAAAGAGGCGGGCAGTGCCAGAGCGGAAGAAAGAGGTATGATAAGAGGTCACCAATTCAACAAAATCGAAATGGTGCAATACGCTCACCCCGACCACAGCAAAGAGGCGTTTGAAGAACTCGTCGAAAAGGCTTCCAGACTCGTCGAGCAACTCGGCTTGCATTTCAGAGTCAGCAAACTCGCGGCAGGGGATTGCTCTGCATCTATGGCGAGAACCTACGATGTCGAACTTTGGATTCCGTCTATGGGTATTTACAAAGAATGTTCTTCCGTTTCCAACGCAAACGACTATCAGGCACGCCGCAACAACACTCGTTTCCGCGATTCCGAAACCGGCAAACCGCGCTTTGTGCATACTCTTAACGGCAGCGGTCTTGCAACGTCGAGACTTATCCCCGCAATCGTCGAGCAATTCCAAAACGCAGACGGTAGCGTAACCATTCCCGAGGTGCTTCGCAAGTATATGGGCGGAATGGAAAAAATTACAAAATAATCATGGTTTTTTAGGCAAAGCGCGGTTGCGCTTTGCCTTTTAACAATAAAAAAGTAACAAAAAAAGGAAAAGGAAATTATGAGAGACGAACTCAAAAAGTACGGCGACGAAGCCTATGAAATGGTGAAATACGCCGCAAACGAGATAGGCCCGCGCCTTCCCGGCTCGGACAACGAGAAGAAGTATCACGAGTATATGTCGGACAAACTCAAAGAAATAGGACTCAACCCCGTCACCGAGAGTTTCGTTTTTGCGCCCCACGCGTCCATAGGCGGTTTGCCTTACGCAGGTTGGGCGGGAATAATCGGTTGTATACTCACGATTATTGCGACTATGCTTGCGCATATCTCGACGTATGCGGGACTTGCAACCCACTTCGTATGCACGGTGTATATGGCGTTCGTTTGGGTTTGGCTTATCGTCAGCGTGTTCAAATATAACACTTGCTTCGATTGGTGCTTTAAGCACAAAGTGTCGCACAATACATATGCGGAACTTCTTCCCGAAGACGGCAAATACGACTATACGATTTTCCTTTCGGGTCACACCGACACGAGTTGGACGCTCAAACTCAGCGTGTCGCAAAACAAACTCGGTTTCGTCGGCGTGGTGCTTCGCTTGGGTATCGGTGCCATTGCCGTCGCCGTCGTGACGATATTGAGCGTCGTCGCTCTCATCCTCATAATGATACTGCAATACGGCGTAGATTCTATGAACTTTGAAGCGTATGCCAACACTGCAAAAGCATACAAAGTTCTTTCGCAAATCATTTTGTATTCGTCGCCCGTCGTCATCGTTTGCGCGTTTTTGCTCACGATGTACAACGAAAAGACGGAAGCAATCGCTTCTCCCGGCGCAATGGACAACGCAACCGGCGTTTCCATCGCATATCAAGTCGTAAAATATTACAAGGAAAATCCCGACAAAATGCCCAAAAATTGCCGCATTGTCGATTGCAACGTCGGCGCGGAAGAATCGGGACTTCGCGGCTCGATTGCATTCACTCGCAAGCACAAAGACGATGGTATGCTCGACAATGCCTACCAAATCAACATTGACTCTATCGCCGACCACGAGCATTTTGAGGTCATTCATGGCGACAGTTGGCTTTGCCCTCGCTTCGACAAGGATTTGGAACGTATGTTCAAAGAGTCTATGAGGGAAGCGGGAATCGACAAACCCGGTGACATCGCAAACCCCGTCGGCGGTTGCGATTCCACGCCTTTCCAAAAAGCGGGCGTGAAATCCATCACTTTCGCCGCACAAAATCCCGTTATGAGCGATTATTATCACACCTATCGCGACGTACCCGAGCGTTTCTCGCCCGAAACGGTGGGATTGGGGTTGGACGTGGTGTTGCGCGTCATTTCCAAAATCGACCAAGAGCGCACTAAATAAACAAATAACTGCGGCAACGCCCATCGTCTGTCAACTCATTTACTATCAGTAAATTAGGGTTGCCATTCGATGGGCGTTTTCTTGTTCTTTATTCATTTATTGCACTCTTGTCAAGAATTCTAAGCAATAACTATGTCAGAGCCACCCGCCCGACAACTCATTTACTATCAGTAAATTAGGGTTGCGGTTCGGGTGGCTCTTTCTCGTTCTTCATCTATTTGGCGCGACTTTCCATAGTTTAATAAAAACAAATAACTGTGGCAACGCACTTTCATTTTGAGAGTGCCTCTTTCTATTCCTCTACAAGAGTGTACGGCGTGAACCTTAAAATCACACATCACCCCTTCCCTTCGGGCTTTCCCCTATTGCTCAAACTTGCGTCAATTCTCTGCAAGATTACACATCGTTCGCAAGAGGGGAAGTCGGCACTCACATAGAAAAGTATCGTTCTCTCATTATGCCACTGCGCTTTGTGCGCCAGGCAGTGGCCAATAGACGGCGCAGTCGCTTGTACTGTTCGTCAAGTTCGGCGCTCATAGGCTCGCCGCCTTGCGGCTCGTGTTCCGTCTGCGAAAGGGCAGAGGATTAGTATAAGAATGCCTTGAATAAGTGTCCGTTAAAAAGTTTGCCCGTTTTATAATTTCAAATATTCCGCAACTGCGGCAACGCCGCAATTTCATTTGCGCAAAGCGCAAATTTCACTGCACCGAAAGGCGCAATTTCACGCACGCTTTGCGTGCATATCGTGTATATAATCGCGTCGCGCCCGTACCCAAATAATCCGCTTGCGCACAAAGTGCGCGCCCACCAAGCAAGCACTCGCGCGGAATTGCGGTTTGAGTTCTTGCCCGTCTTATTTTGAGAGCAGAGAGGGCTTGCGCGGTTAGCAGAGCAATAAATCGAGCGAGGCTCTCGGCAATACGCAAAGGTGCGTGTTGCCGTTGCCTCGGCGACGATTTTTGCTCAAAGGTCATCCGCGTCTTGCACGGGTTTTTCGCCGTCGGGGACGTCGGGATATCCGTGTTTTTCGGGTACGCCGGTGTAGCTGCCGTTAGGGTCGAAGTGAGAACGCAAATTCTCGTGCGTCGAAAGGTTGCTGTGAGAGAGGGGTACATTGTGTTTTCTGGTTCGTCTTTGTTTCATTTTTTTCTCCTTTTGACAAAAACGTTTTTTGTCATATAATGTATATATAGATTGAGCAAACCTTAACAATATATTAATTTTATTAATATTTTATAAATCGGTAGAAAACCGCACAAATATATGATATACTACATTTTGCAAATAAAAACTGGCGAATTTACGCAAAAAAAGGCAATTAGGAAGCGAAAAATGAAAAACGGTGGAATCGACAAAAGAGTCATCAAAACCAAAAACGCAATTTTCGAAGCGTTCAAACAACTCGTTCAAGAAAAGGATATGGCGGACATAACCATAAGCGAACTCACGCAAAAAGCAAACATCACTCGCAGCACGTTTTATATGTACTACGACACGGTGGGCGACGTTCGCTCGGACATCGAAAACGGCATAATCGCAGGCATCGACAAAATTATGAGCGAAACGGATATTCTCAACAGTATCAAAAATCCGTATCCGCTTTTGAGCATGCTCGCGGACGAGATTCTCAAACAGGATGCAAACAACAGATACATTCTTTCGTCCAGCACGTCGGGTCAACTTCTCGACAAAATCAACGACAGAATCATCAGTGCATATATGCATTGGTTTTCTTCGCACGAGGGGTCGACGTCGGACTTGGGCAAAACCAAATACATCGTGGCTTTTGCGGCGGCCGGTATGACCGAGTGTTTCAAGATTTGGTTCAACCATAAGAGTTCTCTCACGTTGGAAGAACTTTGCAAGAATATTTCCAACGCAATGAGCAAGAGCATTTCCTCTTTGTCGGGACAAAAGCAGTTGGATTTTTACTTTTCGGATAATGCGCAATGAAAAGACAGAACGACGTTAAGTCGTTCTATTTGACTATGCGCGATATTGAATATTGACAAGGAATCGAGAGATTGCATTTATTGAGGTGAATCATGCTTCAACTTAAAGACATAGTAAAAGACTATCCTACCGCTACAACGACCGTACACGCTTTGCGAAAAGTGTCGCTCAATTTTCGCGAAAGCGAATTTGTGGCGATTCTCGGTCCGAGCGGATGCGGAAAAACGACAATGCTCAACATAATAGGCGGTCTTGACAGATACACGTCGGGAGACCTTGTCATAGGCGGTGTTTCCACGGCGGAATTTGACGACGAACACTGGGACGCATATCGCAACGCAACCATAGGTTTTGTTTTTCAAAGTTACAATCTTATCCCTCATCTCACCGTGCTCGAAAACGTCGAACTTGCTTTGAGCCTCGTGGGCGAAAAAAAGAAAGCGCGCAGGGCAAAGGCAGTTACCGCGCTTCACAAAGTCAATATGCACGAGCAAATCGACAAACGCCCCAACCAACTCAGTGGCGGACAAATGCAACGCGTCGCAATCGCAAGAGCAATCGTCAACGATCCCAAAATCATTCTTGCCGACGAGCCGACGGGTGCGCTTGACAGTGAACTCAGCGTGCAGGTTATGGACATTCTGCAAGAGATTTCAAAAAATCGTCTTGTCATTATGGTTACTCACAATGCAGATCTTGCCTATCAGTATGCAACTCGTATCTGCCGTTTCAAAGACGGTCAACTTATCGAGGACACCAATCCTTACGATCCCGAGGCCGAGTCTTGCGAGCAATCCGAAGCCACGGAAGAATCGGTGACAATTGAGGCGGAGAAGAGTGCGTTTGAAAATTCGACAACGGACGTAGCCGAGGTCGAAGTTGACAAAACAAGCGTTTTAACATCTCAAAATGCAGATATAAACACCCAAAACGAGCAAAAAGAAGAAGAAACGAGCAAACATAAAAAGACGTCCAACCGCAAGCGTAAACGTGCTATGAAAAACGTCGGCGAGGAAACGACGGCATTGTTTGACAAACTCGGACTCAACAGTTTGTCGAAGAAGAAAAAGAAAAAAGACAGGGCATTCAAACCCACGTCTATGAGCGCGGGTATGGCATTCGGATTGAGTCTTAGAAACCTCGTGTCCAAAAAACGACGCACGTTGCTCACGTCTTTTGCAGGCGCAATCGGCATTATAGGGCTTGCGCTCGTTTTGTCCATTTACAACGGATTCAACATCTATCTTGCCAAAATGGAAACCGAAATGCTTTCGGGCATTCCTCTCGGAATCTATCAATACAACGTATCGAGTACCGCTATTATGGATTTGATGACAAGCATGATGGAGAAGCCGGCGGAAGATACGAATCTGTATCCCGACTCGGACGACATCACCGTTTCGAAAAATTCGAGCGGTAGTTCTGCGGCAATGATGACGCTTATAAATTCCATCGTTAAATCCTTTATGACCGGCGTGACCAAAAACTCGTTGAGCGAGGAGTTTGCCGCCTATATGAAGGCAATGCCGAGAGAGTATTACACGGCGATGAGCATTTCCTACGGCTTGCGATACAACCTTGTCAGAAAGACTTACGACAAGGACGGCAACGTCGTGTACAAGGACGCTTCGCAACAGCCGCAACCGCTCACTACGACGGCGTGCGCTACGACGGTTTTGGGCGAAAACGGTTTGCAGGCAAAATACTGGCAAGAACTCGTTGCGGACGAGGAAGTCATGATGCGCTCTTATGATTTTATCGGTGAGGGAAGCAGATTTCCGAAAAATAAAAACGAGATTTTGCTGTGCGTAGGCACGGACAACACCATTAGCAAAACGGTGCTTTCCGCATTCGGAATCGAACTTTACGAAAAGAACAAAGACGGCACTCTCAAAAAGGGCGAGGACGGCAAACCCGTTGAAATAGACACCGAAAAAGTGTCGTACGAATACTTCTTGGGACAGACGTTCAAACTCATTGACAACGATTCCTATTACACATTCGACGAACACAAAGGAACGTATGAAAATCTCGGACTCGGTAAAGGCGAGGGATCGAGCGGTGAAGGAAGCGGCGGCTTGGGAGATATGCTTCAAGACCAAAGCAAAGAGATGATGTGGGGTTACGACGATTCGGAAGAATCTCAACAAAAACTCCAACAAATGTACGACGACTCTTCCGACGAAATCAAAGTTGTGGGCGTTATTCGTGCAAAGAAGAACGCCGAACATTCATACGTCGGCACATCGCTTTGCTATTTGCCCTCGCTTGCCGAAAGCACTCTCGAAAGCGCGGCAAACAGCACTTTCACACAACGCCAGTTGGAACTTGACAAATCCAACGGCGACGGCAGAAAAAAGACGGTTTTCGGTGTAAGTTTGGAAAACAAAGAGATAAACGAAGGCAATATGATGATTGCAACGGTTGCCAACACGCCCGCGCTCAAATACACCTATTTTATGCGCGCAATCGGCGCGGATAAGAGCCCGTATTACATCACCGTTTTCCCCAACAACAGCGATCAAAAGACCAATTCGGGCAACTATATTTCCGCTTGGCAAAAGTCCGGCAACGGCAATCTCGGCTACTTTGACATGTCCGAAATGTTCCTTGTCAATATGCGCAGCACGCTCGACCTTGTGTCCGCAATGCTCATAGCGGTCGCTGCGATATCTCTTGTCGTGTCCACCGTTATGATCGGCGTAATCACGTCCAACTCGGTTGTAGAGCGTACTCGTGAAATCGGTATACTTCGTGCAATCGGCGCGCGCAAAAAAGATATTCGCAACGTCTTTATAGCCGAAACGTCCATCATTGGTTTGTGTAGCGGACTAATCGGCATTTTCGTGACGTATATCCTGTGCCCCGTTCTGTCCGTCATTATCAAGGCGGTCACCGGCATCGGCTCGCTCTTGCATTTCCACCCGCTACACGCCCTCATTCTCGTGTGCCTGAGTTTGGCACTGACCGTAATTTCGGGTATAATTCCGGCGATTATGGCGTCGCGGAAGAACGTTGTGGACGCCCTCCGCGTAGATTAAAGCGCACTATTTGGCGAATAACTTCGGCAGAGCCGTCCGTCCGACAACTCATTTACATTTAGTAAATTAGGGTTGCCGTTCGGGCGGCTCTTTCTCGTTCTTCATCCAAATAGTGCGCTTTAATTGACGCGGGGACGCTGCTTCTACAGAGACGTAACGCGAGCCGCAAGGCGGCTCGAAAAGGGAGCGCCGAGCTTGACGAAAAGTACAAGCGACTGCGCCGTTTGGGTGCGAAGCTGGCGCACAAAGCGCAGTGGCATAATGAGTGAAATGTCCCTATTTATGCGAGTGCCGAGTGTTGCCCCACGCGGAGCGGACGCCGTGGGTCCCCTCAAATTTGTGCAGAGGGGGAACGGCGGTAGGGGAAACACGTGAGGAAGGGGGGGGAGTTTTAATTTTAATGTACGCGCCGTTCACACATGTAGAGGAAGAAAATTTCACTGAATTTGTAAAATTTGTTAAAAACGAGAAAAACTCCTCGTTTTTCAAGAATATTTTATCAAAAATATGGCAATCGATAACAAAGTATTGAAAATGTAATTTTCAAGTGCTACAATTAGGCGAGGAAAGAAGAAAACTATGGATATTGTTAGAACTGTTGAACTTAAAGAAAGTATAATCAAAAACAACGACGCGGACGCGGATAAACTTCGCGCCGAACTCGACGAGCAAGGCGTATATTACGTCAATGTTATGTCAGCCCCCGGAAGCGGAAAGACGACGTTGCTCGTTGCGCTCACCAACGCTTTGAAAGGCAAGGTAAAGGTCGGAGTTATGGAAGCGGACATCGACGGCGACGTGGACGCGTACACCGTACGCGAAGCGGGTGCAGAGGCAATCCAACTTCACACGGGCGGTATGTGCCATCTCGACGCGGATATGTCGAGGCAAGGTTTCAAGGAATTCGCAACGACTTCCGACATCGTGTTTTTGGAAAATATCGGCAATCTCGTATGTCCTGCCGAGTTCGACACGGGTGCGCACCTCAAAGTCGTGTTGCTCGCGCTTCCCGAAGGGGACGACAAACCGCTCAAGTACTCGCTTATGTTCTCGGTTGCGGACGCGGTCGTGTTCACGAAAACGGATACGGCAAAATATTTCGATTTCGACGTCGAAAAGTGCAAAGGATATATTCGCTCTCTCAATCCGAACGCAAAGGTATTTGCGGTGTCTGCTCGCAGCGGCGAGGGCGTAAACGAATTTGCCGATTATCTCTACGGCAAGTACGCAGAGTGGAAAGAGGGCTTGAAATGAGAGTTATATCCGTAAAAGAAAGCATATTTTCAAACAACGACAAGACCGCGGACGAGATAAGAGCGACGCTCAAGGCAAAGGGAACGTTCTTGCTAAACGTGATGTCCTCACCCGGAAGCGGAAAAACGACGTTACTCACCGCATTGCTCAAAGAGTTGAAAGAAAAACTCAAAGTGGTTGCGATGGACGTTGACATCGAAACGGACGTGGACGCTCGTCGCATAGCGGACGGCGCGGGAATCGAGAGCGTGCAGATACACAACGGCGGACTTTGCCACATCGACGCGGATATGGTGAGAGAAGCCTTGTTGCAAGCAAAATTTGACGATTGCGACCTCATCGTTCTCGAAAATATCGGCAACCTCGTATGTCCTGCCGAGTTCGACACGGGCGCGCACCTCAATATGATGCTCTTGTCCGTACCCGAAGGCGATGACAAACCGCTCAAATATCCGTTGATGTTTGAAAAGTGCGACCTTATCGTCGTGACCAAAATCGACACCCTCGAAGCGTTCGATTTTGACAAAACCGAGTTTGAAAAGAACATTTCTCGTCTGAACCCGCAAGCGCAGATATATTATGTCAGCGCAAAAACGGGCGAAGGGCTTGAAATGTTTGAAAATAAGATATACAATATAATAAAGTTTTTCAAAGGAGAAAACAACAATGGCTGAGATGAGCAAAGCATTCAAACCGGAATTTATGGGCGATCCCAATCCGAGTGAGAAAATCCTCAAACTGGCAAGGAAAGTCACCGACTGCGTCGACCACAAACTTTTGGGCGTAACCGTCAACGACCCCGAATACTGGGGACTTCGTTGCATTATGACCGATGAGATGGCAGACGTCGCACTTTCTATGAAATTGCGCACGCCGTATACCTTCGAGCAACTTTGGAAACTCAATCCGCAATACAAAAAGGCAGAAGACTTCCAAAAGATTCTCGACGAAATGAGCCACATCGGTATCATCGAATACGATTACGGCAATCACTATGACAAGAACGGTCCTATCAAGGGCGCAAAGAGAGAACGTCGCTACGTGCTTCCTATGTTCGTTCCCGGCTCTGCCGAATTTACGAATATGATCAAGCAACAACTTGACGAACATCCCGAACTTGCAATGTTCTTCGAGCGTATGACCTATCTTCCCTTGACTATGGTCACCCCGATGGTGCCCCCGGGAGGCGCAGGCATCGGTATGCACGTTATCCCCGTCGAAAAAGCAATCGAGATGGAAAACGGCACTATGGACATCGAGCATATTTCCTACTGGCTCAAAAAGTATGAGGGACACCTCGGCGTAGGTATCTGCTCTTGCCGTTACGGCAGAGCCAAACTCGGCGAAGGCTGCGGCGACAGTTGTGAAGAATGGTGTATAGGTATCGGCGATATGGCGGACTACTGCCGCGAAACCGGCAAAGGCCGCGACATCACCTACGACGAGGCTATGCAAATCCTTCGCAATGCGGAAAAGAACGGCTTTGTTCACCAAATCACCAACATCGACGGCGAGAACAAAATCTTCGCAATCTGCAACTGCAACGTCAACATCTGCAACGCGCTTCGCACCTCGCAACTTTTCAACACCCCGAATATGTCCAGAAGCGCATACGTCGCTCGCGTAGAGAAAGACAAATGCGTCGCTTGCGGCAAGTGCGTTGAATATTGCCCCGCAGGCGCGGTCAAACTCGGTCAAAAACTTTGCACCAAGCAAGGCGAAATCAAATATCCCAAGCACGAACTTCCCGACAACCTCAGTTGGGGTCCGGACAAGTGGGATGAGGATTACAGAGATAACAACCGTATCAACTGCTACGAAACGGGTACGTCGCCGTGCAAAGCGGCTTGCCCTGCGCACATCGCAGTTCAAGGTTATATCCGCAAAGCAAAAGAGGGCAAGTACAGAGAGGCTCTCGAACTCATCAAGAAGGACAATCCGTTCCCCGCAATCTGCGGTCGCGTCTGCAACAAGCGTTGCGAGGCAGCCTGCACCAGAGGAACGATTGACGAGGCAGTGTCCATCGACGCAATCAAGAAGTTTATCGCAGAGCAAGATTTGCATGCGGAAACGAGATTCGTCCCCGAAGTCGTCATTCCGTCCAACGTTGACAAACAATGGTCTCAAAAGATAGCAATCATTGGCGCAGGCCCGGCGGGACTTTCTTGCGCATACTATCTTGCGACGAAGGGTTACAAACCAACCGTGTTCGAAAAGAACGAAAAACTCGGCGGTATGCTTACATACGGTATTCCGTCCTACAAACTCGAAAAAGACGTCATCGAAGCGGAAATCGACGTTTTGCGTGAACTCGGCGTAGAGTTCAAGACAGGCGTCAACGTCGGCAAAGACGTCACTATCGACGAGTTGAGAAAACAAGGCTACAAAGCGTTCTACGTTGCAATCGGCTGCCAAGGCGGCAGACTTCCCGGCGTACCCGGCGAAGATGCAATCGGAACGGATATGGCTGTTTCCTTCTTGCACGACGCAACCGAAAATCACGATAGAAAACTCAGCGGCAAGACGGTCGTTATCGGCGGCGGCAACGTTGCTGTCGACTGCGCTCGCACGGCTGTCCGTTTCGGCAGTGAAGAAGTGGGTATGTACTGCCTCGAATCGAGAGAAACTATGCCCGCAAGCAAGAATGAAATCGAAGAAACCTTCGAAGACGGCATTTCCGTCAACAACGGCTGGGGCCCGAAGGAAATCCTCAAGAACGAAGACGGCACCGTCAAAGCAGTCGTGTTCAAGAAGTGCTTGAGAGTCATCGATCCTCAAACCAAGAGATTCAGCCCCGTTTACGACGAGAACGACACAATCACCGTCGAAGCGCAACACGTCATTTTCGCAATCGGTCAAGCGATTGTCTGGGGCGACTTGCTCAAAGACACTAAGGTTGAATTCCATCACGGCAATTATCCCGTTGCGGATTCGCTCACGTATCAAACCGCAGAACCCGACATCTTCGTCGGCGGCGACGTGTACAGCGGACCCAAGTTCGCAATCGACGCAATCGAGGCGGGCAAGAACGCGGCAGTATCGCTTCATCGCTTCGTACAACCCGGTACGAGTATGACAATCGGTCGCAACCGCAGACAGTTCATCGAACTCGACAAGAACAACATCGTCATCGACAGTTACGACACCGCCGGCAGACAAGAAGCCAAAGAACTCGAAGGCGACAAACATTCGTTCAGAGATTTGCACGGCACTCTCACCGAAGAGCAAGTCAAGATCGAAGCAGGTCGTTGCCTCGGCTGCGGCGCAAGCGTCGTTGACGAGAACAAGTGCATCGGTTGCGGCGTCTGCACCACCAAGTGCGAATTCGACGCAATTCATCTTCACAGAGAACATCCCGAATGCTCTACGATGATTCGCAGCGAAGACAAGTTCAAAGCAATCATTCCGTATGCAATCAAACGCGGCGTGAGAATTGTGTTCGGCAAAAAGACCGCAGAAGAAAAGGCTTCCCAAAAGAAACACAAAGAAGCGGTCAAAGCGGCAAAGGCAGCAAAAAAAGCAAACAAATAAGAGGTTGATATGCACGAATTAGGCGTAGTTTTTCACATAGCCGATATGGTCCGCGACGTTGCCGTCGAAAACAAGGCAACCAAAATTCAAAAAGTCGTTATGCAAATCGGCGAAGTGTCTACAATCGTCAACGATCAACTCATCGATTGTTGGAACTGGAATGCAAACCGCACGGATTTACTGCGCGGTTGCACTCTTGAAATCGAGCCTATCAAAGCCGTCACCTACTGCGAGGACTGCAAAAAAGAGTACCCCACCGTTGAGTATGGCAAGACCTGCCCCTATTGCGGCAGTGAACATACTTACCTTATTAGAGGTAACGAAGTCTTGGTCAAAGAAATCGCCGTAGAATAAACGGCCGCACTATTTGGCGAACAACTGTGTCAAAACCCTTTTGTTCATCCGTCACGTACGATTTAGTACGCTGGGCGGATTCGCAAAAGGGTTTTTCCTTGTTCTTCATCCAAATATCGCGACCGTTAGGTTTCAATAATACAATTAGGATATTATTTCTTGTTCTTCATCTATTTGAGCCCTTATTCAAAAAACTATATTTTGATTTATCAAATATTGCGACCGTTTCATAAAATAGTTTTTATTAAAAGTTAAATTTTTTGTATACATTTGTTTTGCAGTCGAATTTTTTTATGATAGTTTTATTTGTATAGAGGTTTAGTTATGAGAATAATTGAAAAATCTTACTCAAAAGATAAAAACAAGTTTGTTATAAAGCGAGAAAAAGATGACGGGCAAATAATAGTGACCGAATATTCAGATTTCTATAATTTTTATCGCGCGGCATCGTATGATTTAAACGGTGCGGATTTATACGATTACGATTTCGAGAATGTTGACTTGATAAGATATAATTTGCAAGGGGCAAAAACCAATCCAAGTATAAAGGAAAAACTTATTTCTTATAATCAAAGCTTGTATCAATCTATATGCGAAGATTCTAATTATTGCAAAATGCAGAAAAATACAGATTGGGATAATGCAAGCAAATCATTATGTTGCCACGATAAAATGGAATACAATGATAACAATCTGTGTTTTTGTTATATAAGTGATTTGCATTTAGATATTAAATTGCTCAAAAAATACCAACAATCATTTGACATAGAAAAAGCACGAGAATACTTGGCGGAAAAAATTAACGAGTTAAAAGAATCCATACCGAAGATTGAAAATGTTTCTTGGGAAGAATCATTCAATCCATATGAGCACATTAAAATTCTAATCATTGGTGATGTTGCTTGTGATTTTGAGATATATAGAATGTTTTTCTATGCATATAAATCCAAAATAGCGAATCCGACGTTTGTTGTGCTTGGAAATCACGAATTGTGGGATAACAATTTATTTTCCGAGTTTGAGACAATAGATGCAATAATTGCAAAGTATCGTGAATTTTTGTTTTCGATAGGTGTAACATTGTTGGAAAATCAGTTGTTTTTACCTCTTGAAAAGCAACCGATAATGTGCGAAAATGAACTTCTTAATATGGACAGTTCGGAATTGCAAACTGTTATAGAGAGAAATCCATATGCAATTTTTGGTGGAATAGGTTATGCGGGTTTAAATGACGATTTTAATTGTGATAATGGCATATATAGACAAACATTAACAAATAGAGAAAACGAAAAAGAATTATCAAAACGTGTCGAGGCGTTATATAAAAAGATTTCTAGAACATCTCGCGACTGCAAGGTAATATGGGTTACTCATATGCCCAAGGAAGACTGGACAGATGAACCGTATAATCCAAAATGGCTATATTTGTCAGGACACACACATAGAAATTTCTTCAAAGATGACGAAAATCTACATCTTTACGCAGACAATCAAATAGGCTATGAAAATTTATCATTTGGCTTTAAACAATTTTGGATTTCGCCGTTTGAAAACTTATTCGGGGAAAAGCAAGATGGGATATATGAAATAACGGCGGCACAGTATCTCTATTTTTATAGAGCCATAGGGAAGTCTATTACATTTAATAGAGCCTTTTCTAAATTGTATATGATAAAAAAGCAAGGCAATTATTGCTTTTTAATGAAAACAGAAAAAAGTGATGAGTTAAAACTGCTGGCCGGTGGTCAAATTAGAAATACGGGGCATAAAGATATTGAATATTTTTTCGACAATCTAAACAATTATGTTGAGTCGATAGAAATGTATATGAAAAAATATAATTCTTATCAAAAAAAGATAGCGGAAGAAGTCTGCAGTTTTGGCGGTTGGGGGTATATACACGGGTGCATTATAGATATAGACTATTTTAACCATATTTATCTAAATCCACTTGACGGAACGATTACGCCTTATTATGCAACTGATATGACTGCAAAATATGTTTATCCCAATGTCGAAAGTCTTTTGATGTCACAACGGCAAGATTTATATGAAAAATTAATTGCCCCAGCCAATAAAACAGCGCTCGTGCATTTACTTAATCACAATGCGGTTATTAGTTCAGATAAAGTCTATGTAGAAGACACAAGCATATATAGAATATCAAGAATTATATCGGAATTGCAATATACCACAAGAGATAGAATTGTAAGGGTATGGTACAAAGGTATTCTTGAAAATCCAACGGAAGAAAACGGTAAAGAGATTATAGAACACTTGCTTTTATCTAGCGGGCAGGAAAATGAATAATGAAAGGATTTTGTAGCAATTAGTTATAATTAGAGCGTTGTACGAAGAAGAATAAACAGTTGTTTAGCTAAACGAGTAATAAGCGAATGCCCGTGGGCATTCGCTTATTCATTCATTATCAAGAAATAATCGGTTAGGCGTTCGGGGGTGTCGGCAAAGGACGTTTCGTCCCAGTATTCCACAAGTAAAACGAAGTTTTCGATTATCGAATTGACTTTCAAGGATTTGGGCAGGTTTTTGTCCGTCACGAAATTGTTTTCGACGCAAGCGGTTGCAAACTCGGCAAGTTCGCCCCTCAGATAATTGAGGAATATGTCCTTGCTTTGAGAAAGCAAAATGGCGTGGACAAGCGTTTTTTCGTCGTGCAGGTGATAGAAAATGTGCGTTATGAAATGCTTGTAATCGAAAATCGAGGATTTTGAAAAATCGTGGCTCTTTTCTTCTGCAAGCGAGTGCGAAAAGACGTGCCCGAATATGGTCGAACATATGGATTTGAGCAATTCCTCTTTCGTTTTGTAATGCGCGTAAAACGTGCTTCTCGCAACGCCGCTTTTGTCCAACACGTCTTGGATTCTCACGTCCGCATATGCTTTTTCAAGCAAAACTTCGGCAAAAGCGTCGTAGATTTTCTCGGTTGTAGCGTTTATTTTCTTGTGCATATTTAGCCTCTCACGTCTTTCTTTTCTCGATTATATCAAACATCGTGTTCGCTCGTCAATACAAAATGTTTTAAAAATCGGCAAAAACAAAACAAAATGTTTCGATTTGTTTGATTTTTACAATTTTAACCGTACAAATGTGTTCATTTTAACTTGATTGCGATTGCGTGCAATGGTATAATTTATCCTATGAGCAAAGGCATTATTCAAGTTGAAAATCTTAGCGTACATGCAAGGTTTTTGCACTCGACGGAAACTATCGTCGAGGGAGTTTCGTTTTGTCTTGACGGCGGCGAAAAACTTGCGATAGTGGGCGAGTCGGGAAGCGGCAAATCTATGATTGTCAACGCGCTTACGTCCTCGCTTGCGGACAACTGTTTTGCAACGGGCAATGTTGAGTACGACGGCGTGAATTTGCTTGAAAACCGCAGTTTTGCAAAAAAACTTATGGGCAAAGTAATCGTGCTTATTCCGCAGGGCGGCGCAGAGTCGTTGAATCCCTCTCTCAAAATCAAAACTCAAATTTACGAGACTCTGAAAAGGAACGGCGCAAAACTTACGAGAGAGCAAAAGCGCGAAGCGGCGATACGCAATCTAACAAAATCGGGACTAAAAAACGCGGAAGAAATCCTTGAAAAATACCCGTTTGAAATAAGCGGCGGCGAAGCGCAAAGGGTGGTGCTTGCAATCACGCTTTGCTCGCACGCAAACCTTATCGTTGCCGACGAAGCGACGAGAGGAATCGACGCCGAAACCAAAGAAGCGTTTTGGGACTGCATACGAAACGACTTTTCGTCCGCGGCAATGGTGTTCGTCACGCACGACATTGCGGAAGCAAAAAGGTGCGACAACGTGCTTGTGCTGAAAGATGGCAAAGTGGTTGAATATGGCAAAACTCTCGACGTGTTTTCAAATCCGCAGAGCGAGTACACAAAGACGCTCGCTATGGCGAGCGAGGTGCAAGATGCTTGAAGTAATCGACTTGTCAAAATCGTTCGTCGTGGGCAATAAAAAATCAAAAACGAGTGTTTATCCTCTCAAAAACGTATCTTTAACCATAGATAACGGCAAAAAAATAGGTTTGGTAGGAAAAAGCGGCGAGGGGAAAAGCACGCTCGCAAACATATTGTGCGGTGTAGAAAAACTCGATAGCGGAAGCGTTTTGCTTGACGGTCAAAGCCTTTTCGACGGCAAAAACAAGTACGACAAAAAGGCAGGCGTCAAAGTTCAACTCATACCGCAAAAACCCCTTCTCGCACTCGACCCTACGCAGCGCATAGGCAGTGCGATAAAGGAAACGCTTGTCTTTTCAAAGGCGGCAAAGAGAGGTAAGGACGCGCAAGAAAAGGCTTTGCGGCTTTTCGACGTCGTAGGACTCGAATGCACGCTGTTTTCAAGGCTTCCCGTGCATTTGAGCGGCGGACAGGCACAACGCGCGGTCATAGCGCGCGCTCTCGCAACCAATCCCCAAATTCTCGTTTGCGACGAGTCAACGTCAATGCTCGACGCGGAAACGCAAAAGAATATCGTCGAACTGCTCGATAATCTCGTGAAAGAAAGAGGCGTTTCGTTGCTTTTCATATCGCACGACGTTGCGCTCGTGAAAAACTTTTGCGACGAAACCTATCTTCTCGAAGACGGCAACATCGCAGTCATGCGTATAAATAATGAAAACAAAAGTAACAAATAATTATACTGCAGAGGAAACAAAATGAAAAAATTTCGAGTTTATGTTGTAGCAATGTTGACTATTGCGATTGCGTGCATAGGTTTTGTTGCTTGCAACCCTAAAAACGACGAAAAACAAAGCGTACTTGTCGTCGGCACTACGATGAGCGTGGATTCGCTCAACCGTCTTGATTCAAACGGCGGCGCACCAGGCTACAACTTCGACAAAATCGCTTCGAGCGTATCGCAAATTGCGGCGGTAAGCAAAATCGACGGCGAATATATAGGCGTTGATTGCGATTACGCTTTGAGCGAGGACGGAAAAACGCTCACCCTCACGCAAAAGGACGGATATAAGTGGCATGACGGCGAAATCGTCACCATCGATGACGTAGAGTTTTCGCTTTCGTCTTTGAAAGAGGGTGAGGACTACGAATCCGTGCAAAAATCGGAAAAGTCGCTCGTGTATGAGTTGTGCACGCCGTCCGATACGTTGTTGACAAAAGTTTCCGCACTTACGATTGCGCCGAAGCACTTGCTTGACGGAAAAACCAAAGACACGGTGACCGACGAGCAATCCGTCGTTGGGGCAGGCCCTTTCAAATTTTCGTCCGTAGACAAGGCGTCAGGAACGATTACTTTTGAGAAATTTGCAGATTATCCCAAAGCAAACGACGTCAAATTCGACAAGGTGATATTCAAGCAATACGGCTCGCAAGAAGTACTTACGCTCGCGCTCAAAAACGGCGAAATCGATTTGATTTTCGACTATGCAAAGGGACTTACGAGCGACCAAATATCCGCGCTTTCCTCTCAAAGCGACGTGAAACTTATCTCGCAAGCGACGAAGCAAGTGCCAAAAACGCTGTTTTTCAACAACCAAAAAATGACCAACGCAAACGTAAAGCGCGCAATCGCGCTGTCGATAGATTATGACAAAATCCGCTCGACGTTCGCTTCGGCGGGTGCTGCGCCGTCGAGAGAGGGCTTCGTGGGCGAGGGTATCTTCGGATACAAAGAAACGCCCGTGTGGACTCGCAATCTTGAAAAGGCAAAGGAACTTTTGACGAGCGAGGGATATTCGCAATCTAACAAATTTCGCTTCGAACTGCTCGTACACGCAGGCACGAACGATACGCAATACGCTTCGCTTCTCAAAACTCAAATCGAAGAAAGCGGATTTGTCGACGTCGTACTTGTCGAAAAGGGAAGCGACTGGCAAGAGTACTATCAAGCGGGCAACCATATGGCGAGTCTTGTCAAAATCACCGCAAAAGGCTACGACTTCGAGGCAGGGTACGGCACGAGATACACGCTTGCGACAAACACGAGTATGCTCGATATGAAGAACCCCGTCGCGCACGGACAACTGCTCGTCGAGGACGAACAAGGACTCACGGAGTATGGCAAAATTCTGTATGCGATGAAAAACGCGGCAACGTCCGAACAACTTTCGACCGCTGTCGGCGAGTATCAGGACTACGTTGCGAAAAATGTGATTTGCGTTGCGTTGTTTTACGACGGAACGACGTACGGCGCAAGCGCAAAACTCGACGGTTTCAAACTCGACGCGGCTTCGGGAATCCTCAATCCCTCGATGTTCGAAACGCTTGAAAAGCATTGAGAATAAAGAACACCAAACGAAAGAATAGTGCAGACAATGGCGCAAAAAGCGTTTTATAGCGACGAATGCGCGCCATAAACTGCGAATTGCGACAAAAGATAATTATGGCAAAGAGGATAACCAAAACGTTGATATTTTCAATCGTTGCGCTTGCGGCACTGTTGGCCGTCAATTTCTTCTTGCCCCGACTTATGCCCGGTGATCCGCTCGCAAACCTCGTTGGCGCGGACGAAACCACTTTGTCGCAAGAACAGTACGACGAGTTGTATCACGAGGCGGGACTCGATTTGCCGCTCGGAAAACAGTTTGCAAACTACTTGTCGGGACTTTTCAAAGGCGACCTCGGATATTCTTATCATAGGGGAGGCGACGTCGGCGCGATAATACTTGAAAAGATACCTCGCACGTTGCAAATAACTTTGCCTGCGTGGATTCTGTCCGCGCTTTTGGCGTTTTGGCTCGGCCTCGTCGCAGGCGGCAGAAAATCGAGTTTGCTCGACGCGGGAATAAGCGGCGGTATGATGATTCTCGATTCCGTGCCGACGTTCCTTTTTGCAATCGTGCTTCTCATTCTGTTTGCGTTCGAGTGGAAGATTTTGCCGTCGGGCGGACTCAATTCGCCGTTTGCGCAAAACTTGTTCGGTGACAGACTGTTGCATTTGATTCTTCCCGTTGCGACGCTCACGTTCGTGTCCGTGCCGAAAAAATTTTTGCTCGTTCGCAATCAATCGGCAAATGTTCAGGACACTCAATATATGACATATGCGCGCGCAAAGGGTTTGAGCGAAGTGCGCTTAAATACAGCGCACGTTTTTCCCAACATCAGCGGCGCATTCATATCTATGCTCGGCACGAGTTTCGGCCATATGATTGCGGGCTCTATCGTCATAGAAAAGGTGTTCTCGGTGGACGGCGTGGGTATGCTTGTAAATCGCGCGATATTCGACAAGGATTTCCCGATGCTGCAAGGCACGCTTTTGGTGATTGCGATAAGCGTGATAGTTTCAAATTTCATAGCCGACGTGATTTGCGCGTTATGCGATCCTCGACAAAGGAAGGCGGCGCAATGAGCAAGAGAGCGTACACTGCAAAAAAAGTGCTGTCTATCGTCGTGTTGTGTTTGGGCATCGCGATACTGCTGACGTTTGCGATATTTGCGATATTCGGACAGAAAATCGCGCCGTATTCGCCGGATGAGAGTTTTGAGAAGTTTCTGCCTTGCTCGAAGCAACATATTCTCGGCACGAACAATCTCGGTTACGACGTCTTTTCCCAACTCATCGTCGCGACTCGCTCGACTTTGATCGTGGGAGTGGTGAGCGCACTCGCTTGCCTTACGATAGGCGTTGCGGTCGGTTTGCTGGCAGGGTATTTGAGCGGCATATTTTCGGAAGCGATAAACGGATTTATCAATTTCTTTTTGCTCGTTCCGATGTTGCCGGCGGCAATCGTTATAGCGGCGTATACGAGCGGCGGCAAGATGAGCATAATTCTCACGATAGCGTTGCTTTGCTGGTGTTCGACGGCAAGGGCGGTGAGGGCAAAGACTATGGAGGTCAAAAACTCTGACTACGTCCGCGCGCTCAGATCTTTGGGCTACGGCGAGGCGAGAATCCTCGTGCGCCACACTCTGTCCAACGTTGCCGACGTCGCGCTTGCGAAGTTTCTGCCGTCGGTTGCAAGTTGCATTATGATAGAGGCAACGCTCAGTTTTTTAGGTATGGGAAGCGTCACCGACGTGACGTGGGGCGTGATGATTCAAAATGCGTTCACGTACGGCGGAATAACTATGGGCGCATACAACTGGCTTCTTGCCCCGGGCGTGTGCATCGCGCTTTTGCAACTCGCCATATACGCAATAAGTCAATACGTCGAATTCAGACGTAAAATAGTGCAAGAAAGCACGATAAAATATAGATAACGAACGGATAAAGTGCCGATTGTGGCACGAGGTGAAAAATATGTGTCTTGGCGACCCGAACTGCAACTGCAATAAAATAAGCGACGTCAGAGCCTTGCGCGACGACGAGATTTTGCGCGGAAAAGAGCACAAACGCGTCGTGCCCGACGACGAAAAAACCGCGTTTGCGAGATTGAAAAACAAGGATAATCCTTGCTACGAAACGTATATGGAACTCGGAAGCGCGCTCGCTTTTCAAATGCGCTATCACGAGGCTTTGGAATGTTTCGAAAAGGCAAAAACCATTCGTCCCGACGATTACGAGGCGAGAAGAAAATGTGCGGGAAGATACCTTTCAACGCTACGCCTCGACGATGCAAAGGCGGAATTCGAGTGGTGCATAACGCACGCAGACGATGTTCTCGACCCTAAATATATGCTCGGCTGCTGCAAGTATTACGAGGGTGATTTCGAGGGTGCGAAACAACTTTTCGACGAGTGCATAACCCTTGCAAAAGACAACGGAGATATGTACGTCGCCTCGCTGTTCTGGGCGGTTGCGTGCAACGTCAGAGCGGGTAAGGATGTAAGCGAAATTATGCAAAAATTCGATAGGGATATGGCAATAGGACACCATACGGGATATATGCAGTCGCTCAAACTTTTCGACGGAGATTCGCTTTCCGAGTGCGATACGATTGCCGATGAGGACGAACTTCAAAAGTGCATATTTAGCTATGGCGCGCACCTTTATTATCTCTCGAAGAGCAATGCGTTTTTGGCAGATTTGTTCCTTGCAAATACGCTCAAACTCGACACCTATTTTTCGGCGTTCGCCTATCTTGGCGCATACACCGAGTTTGTGTGAACTTGCGGTAAAATATTTTTTATAAAATCATTTGACAAACATCTATGCAAATGCTATTATCTTATAGCATTCACGTGGGGATATAGCTCAGTTGGTAGAGCGCCTGATTTGCATTCAGGAGGTCCTCGGTTCGAATCCGTGTATCTCCACCATAGGTGAAAATACCCGCATTCTGTTGCGGGCGCAACGCATCACTCGTGATGCAACCGAGGACAAGTCCTCGCTGACGCTCGCTTCGATATGCAAGCATATCCGCTCGCTATTTCACGAATCCGTGTATCTCCACCACCCATATTGGATTGTAGCTCAGTAGGTTAGAGCACCACCCTGATAAGGTGGGGGTCGGTGGTTCGAGTCCACTCAATCCAACCAAAAGCACTCAAAGCGAGTGCTTTTTCTGTAATATGTAAAAAGCGCAACGAGTTTCGTTGCGCTTTGAAGGATTGCGGATGGAGTTTTTTATTTTGCCTCGTCGTCGGGGATGATTTCAAACAATTTATCGGGCGTACATTTGAAGATATTGCACAGCGTGCCGATGTTTTCGTACTGAATGGATTTTGTTTCGTTATTGACCATTTTGTTGAAATTTTGGTAACTCATACCGAGTTGAATATACAGCCAATACTTGGTTTTACCGTTTTCTTTGAGCAGTTCGAGCACGCGCAATTTGACCATATATATCACCTCGACATTATATAATGCAACAATGATATAAAAAAAATACGTTGACGGCATAGACTATTACATTATATAATGTGAACATTAGATAAAAAATTCATAAAAAGGGGTAGGTATTTATGAAAAAAACAAAGATTTATCTTATTGTAACAATCCTTGTGTTTTTGCTATCTATAGTGCTCGTAGCCTGCGGCGATAAGCCGTCGCAGGACACGCCGACCGAGCAAGAAAAGAAATACACCGTGACGTTCGTTGTGGACGGCGAGGATTATTTCACACTTGAAACGAGCGGCAAAAGCGCAATCGAACTTCCGTCGAATCCGACCAAAGACGGCTATGAGTTTGTCGGTTGGTATTTTGACGTGAACGTATGGCTCAATCCGTGCAACTCGACGTCGTTTGCAAACGAAAATCTTACTGCAAACGTCACAGTGTACGCTCGTTGGGAACTGATAAAGGAAACGTATTCCGTAACCTTTGTCGGCGGAACGGGCGCGACGGGCGACGCGCCGACGATGGAAGCCAAAGCGGAAGGCGACAAATTCGATTTGCCGCAAAACACGTTCGTCAAAGAAGATTACGACTTTGACGGTTGGTTTGACGGACAAACCAAGTATGTAGCGGGCGACGAATACGTTATGCCGTCTTATGCCGTAACTTTTACGGCGCAATGGGTTTTGACTCCGAAATATAAGGTGACGTTCGTCGGCGGCGAGGGTGCAGTCGGCGCAGATTCCGAAATAGAGGACAAAAAAGCGGGCGAAGTCATCACGTTGCCCGAAAATTCGTACACGAAAGAGGACTACATTTTCGCAGGTTGGTCGGACGGTGAAAAGACCTATCTTGCAGCCGCAACGTACACGATGCCTAAAAAGGACGTTGAGTTTGTCGCGGTGTGGGAATACAGCAAATACATCGTGTCGTTCGACAGCAGAGGCGGAAGCGACGTCGAAGCGGCAAAAGTCGATAAAAACGGCAAACTAACCGCGCCGAAACAACCCAAGCGCAACGGATATTTGTTCTCGGGTTGGTACAAGAACGAGGACTGCACGACGCTTTGGGACTTTGACGTGGACAAAGTGAAAGGCAACATAACGTTGTATGCAAAATGGGTGGTAGACGCCGTCGGCATATCTTCCGTCGAGGGCGCAACCATTGACGGAAACAACATACTTATGGTCATCGAAAAGGACGTCGAGTTCGTAGAACTTGCGGAAAAGGTGATTCTTGCCAACACGAATGCGTACTGGAATCTCTATTACGACCGTCTCGGACAAACCAAAATCCCCACAAAGATTGCCGCAAACCAAACGGACGGCTCTCTTGCCCCTGCCGAAAACGTATTCTACATTCTTGTCACGTCCGAAAACGGCTTGCAAGAAAAACTTTATACGCTGACCATTTATCGAAGATTCACCGTAAACGTCAAGTATTACGACAAAGACGACAATCTTATCGTGGACAAGGACGACGCAACGCTCACTTCCTACAAAATGGACACCTTCAACACGATAAACGTTGCGTACGACAAATACAGCGTAATCGGCTATTCTTTCGACGGTTGGGATATTATCGTTGACGGCGAAAGAGTCCCGTTCGTATTCGGTGAAAACGGAACGAACGTCTTGGGCAACGTCAACCTCTATGCGCACGTCACGCCGCTTCAATACGTTGCCACGTTCACGCTCGGCGACGGCGAAACTCTCGACGTCACATCGCAAACGATGACCTATGACGCCCAATACACGCTTCCCGTGCCGCAAAAAACGGGTTATACGTTCAAGGGCTGGTATTATGAAAAATCTTATGACTATATCTATTTATCCGACGGCAACGGCGCGTCCTCGTCTGTTTGGACGGTTGCGCAGGACGTCGAACTCAAAGCAGATTGGTCTGTCAACTATTACACCGTCAGCATAGAGAAAAACTATGACGGCGCAGGCACGGTTTATGGTGGCGGACAGCGGGCGTATGACCGTGAGTGCACAATCTCTGTACAAACAAACTTGGGATATACGTTCGTCGGTTGGTATGACGGCGAAACGCTGCTGACAACCGAAAATGCGTATACGTTTAAGATGTCAACAATCGACAGATCGTTTGCGGCAAAATGGGAAGTGAATGAGGAAATGCAACCGTTTGAGTTTACGTCTTCGACGACTTCTTGCACGATAACGGGACTCGCAAAGTCCGCAACGGAAATGGTCATTCCCGACTATGTGACGAGTATCGGCGATTCTGCCTTTGCATATTACAGTAGTATTAAAAGTATAACAATTCCCGACAGCGTAAAAAGCATTGGAAAGTCTGCTTTCTTGAAGTGCAGCGGTTTAACAAATATCGTTGTTCCCGACAGCGTTACGAGCATTGGCGATTCTGCCTTCAAATATTGCAATGGTTTGACAAGTATAACGTTGCCGTTTATCGGCGCAAGCAAAACGTCCAATATGGGATACAATCAAGTATTTGGTTATATATTTGGTTATATAACTAATACATCTTATAATTATGGTGAATCCGGAACAACTAGACAGTACGACAAAAACGGAACGTATTATTGGTATTACATTCCTTCATCAATCAAAACAGTTGTTATAGGCAATGTCGCAACAAATATTACAGGTTATGCATTCACAAATTGCGACAATTTGCAAAGAATAGACGTTTTGGAAAACAATACTGCATATGCAAGTGTTGACGGTATACTTTATGACAAAGCCAAAACGAGAATTATTCACGTTCCCAAAAATATTCAAGGTTCAGTCTCGATTCCCGACAGCGTTACGAGCATTGGCTATTCTGCTTTCAGAAATTGCACCGGATTGACAAGCGTGACAATTCCCGATAGTGTGACGGGTATTGGTGCTTTTGCCTTCTATAGTTGCGAAGGCTTGACAAGTATAACAATTCCCGACAGTGTGACGGTCATTGACGAGTATATTTTCGCGGGTTGCCATCAACTTGTAGAAGTTAAATACTGCGGAACGGAAGCACAGTGGATGGCTGTCGTTAGAGATCCGAATTGGCTTGGGTCTGTTCACAAAGATTTCCATATTGTTTTTATGGAACAATAAAAAATAAATAAAACACAAAAGGAGAATGAGCAATGAAAAAATCCCTATTACTTATTGTAGCACTAATGCTTGTTTTTGTCACGGTGTGTTTCTCTGCTTGCGGAGAGAACAAAAACGATAACGGCACAGAGACGGTAACCGCAATAGCCGATGTTGCATTGCTCTCTGCGCCGCAACTCAGAATAGTGTCGGCAAAAGAATCACCTGTGTTGAAGTATTCGTTTAGAGACGATGGACATTACTATTATCTTTTTGATTTGGGAAAGATAAACAATGTTCCTCTCGAAGGGTTTTCAAATCTCGTACAATTTGAAAATCACGGACAAACGGTAACGCGTAGTTTTGAAACTTCCACCGTTGACACAAGCACGGTTACAAACACCGTAACGAGAACAACGCAACACTCGGTTGAAGTAAAAAGAACTGAAGGCGTTAAAGTGGCTGTTGAAGCAGGACTGTCTGCACAATGCAAATTGTCTGCGGAATATTCTTATTCGAGAAGTGTAGGCATAGGTGCTTCGAGTTCTTACACAAATTCGTATACAAATGCTGCTACGAAGTCACAATCTCAAACCGAAAAAACCGAAATAAAGTTTGACGAAAACGCAGAAAGCGGATATTACGGTTACGTTTTGACCGGTGCAGTCGAGGTGTATGCCATCGTTGTATACGACGTCAACCAAAAGGAATACGTCGTTGATTATTTCAGCGACATTCTAACAAGTTGGCAAGGCTTTTATTTTTTCAAAACGTCAGACGAATTTGTCAATTACGATTACGAAACGATTCCGTTTACCGTTCCGACAGATTTGAGAAAACCCGAAGATTACAAGGATTTGGAAGAAGAAATCAATATGCCCATTGTCTGTGCGCTAAACAAGTACAACTGTAACGACGGCAACCAGTACAACAAAAACGAACAAGAAGAAAGCGCAGATTGGAAATCGAGACACGACGGTTTTGAACTTGTGGAACTTGTTGCATACGGTTGCTCGAAAGCGGGAAACGTTTTCTCTGTCAAAGACAAGGACGAGTTTTCAATAAAATTGCACGTCCTACAAAACACGGAAGATTTGCCGAGAGTAGGGACTGCGTTAACAAGTTTGTGCTATGATACCGAAACGAGAGTGCGCAACACCAACATCGACAAACAAGTTGGTTATGGTGCGTACTGGGTGCGTATAACGTATTCCGACGATTCGCAAAAGCAATATAATGCAACAGACCAACTGCACAACGCAGATTCCAACACATATATCGAGTTGGTAGGAAAGTCAAATATCGATGCAAACAAATCGATAAAATCGATTGAAGTTGTGGTTGCATATGAGTTGTTTGCAGGCGCACCCGGCGTATTTGGTATTTGGTGGAAAGAATACACAAATTGGCGTTGCGAATACACCTTCAATTTTACACATTAAATTGCTTATTATGACAAGGCAAACGGGAAAAGGCGACGCATTGCGTCGCCGTTTTCCTTTTGTTGGGAAAGAGAGGGAAGTTTCTTTTATGCTCAAATTGGGCACAAAGAAAATAGGCAAATTAATTTTTGTCCGTTTTGCTACGGAAAAATCGGAATCTTCCTTATGTCATTGCGAGAAGCAACGAAGTTGCGACGTGGCAATCTAGGCGAAGCCGCATTTCGCTACGCTGGATTCCCACGCTTGCGCTCGGAATGACGACGTGGGCGATTGATTTCATCGCAACGTCGGTAATTTTTCCGCTTGCGTGCAAAGCACGCGCCTCACCAAGCAGATAATCTTGCGAAATTGCGGTGTGATTTTTTGTCCGTCTTATTTTGATAGCAAAGATTCTCTGCGCGGTAGAGATTGCGAGAACAAGTGCGATGGAGGCAATAAACTTCCGTTTGTTGCTTCCATCGCAACGCCGTTTGAGCAATTATGCGCATTCAAGCAGCAACTTGTCTGCGACGAGGGCGATAAATTCGCCGTTGGTCGGCTTTTCGTTGGGGGCGTAAATCTTTATGCCGAACACGTTGTTGATGTTCTCGATTTTGCCTCTGTTCCAAGCAACCTCGATTGCGTGGCGTATGGCGCGTTCCACTTTCGACGCGGACGTCTGATACCTTGCGGCGATGCCGGGGTAGAGTTGTTTTGTGATAGAGTTGATGATTTCGGGCGTTTCAATGGTCATTTTGATGGCTTCGCGCAAGAATTGATAGCCTTTTATATGCGCGGGGATACCCACCGAAATAAAGAGGTTTGCGATTTTCTCGTCCAGAGTTTTGTTTTTGCGCACGTTGACTTGCGCGCGAGGTGCGGGGCGAGGCGTTGAAAAGTCGCTTATGACTTTCAAAAGGGTGTTGTAGTCGAATGGTTTTGCAAGAAAGTAACTCGCACCGTATTGCATTGCTTTTTGCACGAAGCCGTCGCTTGCGAGTTGGGACATCATAATGACGATAGAACTTTTGTTTTCCATCGCATTTAGCACTCCGAAGCCGTCCAATTCGGGCATCACGATGTCGAGAAGCACGAAGTCGGGCTTGTAGAGATCGATGAGTTTCAAAGCGTCGTTCCCGTTTTGAGCGATGCCCACGACCTCGAATCCGTCTTGCGCATCGATAAAATCGCGCATACCCGCACATAATGCTGCGTTGTCGTCTGCAATTACAATAGTTTTGTTCATAATTCTCCTCCAAATGGCGTAATTTGTTGTGGTAATTTGATTATAAAATTCGTTCGTGAACAAAAAATCGCATTTTTCACGATTTTTTGTCGATGTATATACATATTTGTTTATTAGGATTGTTTATTCCGAATAAATGTTACAATTACGTTAACAATGCACATTTTACGCGCATTTTGTCGGGTTTTCAACAATTATTTTCACCAATTTTTCTTTACACCATATATGGAACAATCAAATTTTTCACCCACTACATAAAGTAATATCAAAAAAATTTAGAAAAAAATGAAAATATAGTTTACATAATCACATCTTATCAATATAATATATGAATCAAACCTAACTACGAGGTTGTTATGGGAAAGTATAAGAAATGTCCGCGCTGTGAACTGAACTGGATTCCCGTCGAGGAAGAACTGTGCGAAGTCTGCAAGGCGGAACTCGGCAAAGCAAGCAAAATCTGTCTTTTGGAAGACGATGACGATATAGAGGAAGAAGAAAGAATCTGCCCCGTTTGCAAAGTCAATTATCTCGAACCCGGCGAAGATATGTGCGCCGCGTGCAGGGAGGAACAAGCAAATTCGGCGCAGAGCAAACTCGACGACGAGGACGACGATTGGCAAGAATTTGTCGAAGACGACGAGCCTATCACGCCCGACGACGAAAACGAAGTTTCGCTCAACCAACTTCAAGAGGACGAGGAAGACGAGTTCGAGGACGACGAGGAAGAACAATGCCCCGACGATTTCGACGACGATGACCTCGGCGACATCGACGATTATGCCGACGACGATGAGGACGAAGACGAAGAAGACGACGAGGAAGACGACGAGGACGAAGAAGAAGATAAAGACTGAATCCTGTCTTAAAGAAAAAATAAAAACGCACCGACGGTGCGTTTTTATTTTTTTAGTTAATAATGAATAATGAATAATGAATAATTGTGGGTGGGGTTGCGCCCCACACCTGCAAAGTGTATTTTTCGTTTAGTCGAGTTTTGAAAGTTCGTTTATCAGCGACAAAACCGCAATGCCGTACTTGGGCGGAAGTTTGGCAAGTTCGTTTTTCACGAGTTCGGACACGCTTTCGTTTTTCTCGTCCACGCCCAAAAGGTAGTCGCAGGATGCGCTCAAAGCAACGCTCAGATTTTTCAGCGTTTCGATGGATACGCCGACTTTTCCGCTTTCGACGTCGGCAAGAAAGCGCGGACTGACGTTGATTTTTTCCGCCCGACTCTCTCTCGTCATATTCAACATATTTCTTCTCGCGCGTATTCTTTCGCCGAGAATTATATTCACGTCTTTCATAAACTTTCCTCACGCTTTGCGAGTTGCAAGTTGATTATATATGAAGCGACACATCTCAACAATGATGTATTACATCTTGACAAATGATGTGATACATCATAAAATAATACTAGTATACATTTAGTATGGGGGTTATGAAGGAAACTATGAGAAAGATGCGTTACATATTTGTCGCACTGTTGACGCTTTTATTTGCGCTCACGCTCGTCGCTTGCGGCGATACCGAGCAAGAAAAGCCTGCGGCGGTGTCGAAGTACGTCGAGGGTATGGACGATTTCGAGTACTATGCCGACGACGAAACCGTTACGCTGTTCTGGCCGAAAGACAAGACGAAAAAGAGCGTGACTATTCCTGCTTGCGTGACCGAAATCAACGGCAACGCGTTCGACGGTTGCGTTTTGATCGAAGAAGTGAAATTCGAAAAGGGTTGCAAACTCAAAAGAATCAACACGTTTGCTTTCAAAGATTGTACAGCATTGAAAAAAATATGGCTTCCGCCAACCGTCGAGTTGCTCGGCGACAGAGTTTTTTACGGTTGCACGTCGCTTGAAGAAGCCGACTTTTCGGGCGAAGGCATAACGTCTTGCGGTTCGTTGATTTTTGAAAAATGCGCAAGCCTCAAACGCGTCGTCGTGCCGGCGGGTATGACGAATGTCAGTGAAAAAGAATTTGCCGATTGCGTATCTCTTGAAAACGTCGAATTTTGCAACGGCGTTGCCACGATTGCAAACAACGCTTTTTACGGCAAAAAACTTGTTGGCGAAATGATTTTTCCGAGCAGTATAAAGAAAATAGGCGACAGAGCGTTTTACGGCAACGAGTTCAGCGCGATAAATATTACGCGTAACGTGGAATCGATAGGCAAAGAAGCGTTTTTCAGCGGCGAAAACGGAAATCTTAAATCGTTGACCTTGCCGTACGTCGGACAGACGATAAACGGCGGCACGCTTTCCGACGTCTTTTCGCAAAGCAGTATATCGTCGCTTGAAAGTCTTACGATTTCGGGCGGAATGCTCGGCGGCGATTCGCTCAAATGGTTTTCGGGATTGACGCTTGAAGTGAGCAACGACGTAAATATCAAAGCGGGTGCGCTTGACAATACCGAGTGGTACAAAAATCAAAAAGACGGCGTCGTATACGCCGGCAATATCGTGTATGGCTATAAAGGCACGATGTCGCAACCCACAGCAATCGTCATAAAAGAGGGCGCAACGAAAATAATCGACTGCGCATTCGGTATTCAAGAAAACGCCGTTTCGTTCGAGATTTCTTCAACGGTGAAGGAAATCGGCAAAAAGGTGTTGACTGCGCCGTATTTGCTAAGAATAAAAGTGTCCGCCGACAATAAAAACTACGCTTCCGACGGCAACTGTCTGCTTAAAAAAGACGAAAACGGCAATAAAGGAAATACCGTGATTATGGGCTGTCGCGGAAGCGAAATTCCGTCGTACGTCACGGTTATAGGCGAATATGCGTTTGAATTAATGTCCGTTGACGCATTAAAGATTCCCAAATACATACAAAGAATCGAAACCGGCGCGTTTATAGGGGCAGTGTTTTCGGAAAATATCGTCTTTGAAAGCGGAAGTCAGTTGCAAGCGATAGGCGATTACGCTTTCTGCACGTACGCCTATTATATGAGAAACGTCGTGCTTGATTTGGGTGCGCTCAACAATTTGAAAAGCATAGGCGAATATGCGTTTGATTTGGGGAATAACAGCGTAGACGGTCTTAATAACGGCATAACGAGCGTGATTCTTCCCAAAAATCTGACGTCAATAGGCAAATACGCATTCGGCCCGAATCTTGAGTCAATTCAAGTGGCGACCGGTAACGACACGTTCACGGTTGCGGATAATTGCCTTATCAAAGATTCGACGGTGGTGTTGGGTACGAGCAACAGCGTTATCCCGGCAAAAGTCAACGGCAAAAAAATCACGACTATAGGCGAATATGCGTTTGCGTACAAGACAGTTTCAAATTTGGTTATTCCCGACACAATCGAAACCATCGGCAACGGCGCGTTTGAAAAGTGCCAAGGCATAACGACGTTGAATCTTCCCAAAAGCGTAAAAAACCTCGGCGCGAATGCGTTTTCGGGCACATATATTGCGCGCGTGACCATTCCGACAACGGTCGTATCGATAGGCGAAAAAGCATTTGCGGAATTGGAAAATCTCGAATGCGTCGAGTTCGAGATAGAATCGGACAACGGCGGATACGGTTTGCAATCGATTGCGCAAAACGCGTTCGAGAGAAGTTCCGCGCCCAAAACCCTCACCGCGCCGATGGGTATTCTTTCCAAAATCAAGGATTGTTTCTCGTTTGTCGAAACGATAAACGTTATAGGCAACGACGATATTCCCGCGCAAGCGTTTTCGGATTGGATTCCGCAAAAAACAAAAGCGATAAACATCGACGAGGGCGTGCGAAAAATCGGCGATATGGCGTTTGCCGATTGCGAAATAACAAGTTTCGTTTTGCCTGCTTCCGTAACCGAAATCGGCGTCGGAATTTTGACGTATTGCCCGATTGAAAGCCTTTCCGTCGCAAGCGGAAACGCGAGATATTATGCGAAAAACAATTACATTATCGACTCTTATTCGCACTCTATCGTCATTGCGTGCAAAAACAGCGGGGAGATTCCCACGTCGTTCAAGTATGTTACGGTCAATAACAAAAACGTCAAAGAATACGACGTAACGTCGATTGCAAACGGCGCGTTCAAAGGCGTTGAAATCGAAAGAATAACAATTCCGAGCAATATCAAGAGTATAGGCGATTATGCGTTCGCGCAAAGCACGCTTCGCACGGTCAATATTTTGTCGGGTGTTGAAAGCATAGGCAGAAGCGCATTCGAGGGCGCAACGAATTTGACGTCGGTGTCCGTTGCCGACAGCGTGAAGTCTATCGGGTACGCGGCGTTCCGTGGCACTGAGTTTTACGCGCAAAAGCAAGCGACCGAAACGGGTATATCCTATATCGGCAAGGTTGCATATGCGTATCACGGCGACAAAACGGGCGTCGCCGAACTCGAAGTGGCTGACGGTACGGTCGGCATTGCCGAACACGCATTCGAGAGAATGAGCAATCTCAAAAAGATAATTCTTCCGTCTTCTCTCAAAAATATCGACAAAGAAGTGTTTGTAGGTTGCAAGAATCTTACGAATCTATATTTCAACGGCACGGACGATAGTTGGAAAGCGGTGACGAAAGTCAGAAACTGGGATTTGAATCTGCCGGTGCACAAAACTTGGACATTGTGCCGCTGCGATGAAAAATCTCACGACCACGACGGTGACGGTATCGTGAAAAAACCCGACGAGGCGGCGGACGTATGCCAAAACTACAAGTTGTTTAGCGCGGAAGTTTGCGACGAGTGTTTTGACAAAGAAGTCGATAAAGCAGTAGGTCGCAGTAATTAATAATTAATAATGAATAATTAATAATTAATAATTGAGGGCGGGACACCCGCACCCGAAATAGAAACAAGTAATAAAAACTGCGCCAAATAGATGCATAATGCGAAAGAGGCATCCGAACGGCAACCCTAATTTACTGACGTAAATGAGTTGTCGGGCGGATGCCTCTGACAAAATTAGGCGCTATTTGGCGCAGTTTTTAATAAGCACGGGCGTAATAGATTACCTTGCTCGCAGGCTTCCCGCAGACGGGGCATACGTCGCCGACGGGCGTTTGGTCAAACGGCATACAACGCGAGGTCGCCGCAAATTGTTCTTTTATCTTGTCCTCACAGCAACGGTCGCCGCACCACATAGTCTTGACGAAATTGTGATTGTCAAGAGCCTCTTTCATCTCGTCGAGAGAGTGGCAAGTGACGATGTGCGAGTGCAAAAATTCGTGCGACTGCTTGAACATATTTTGTTGAATATCGTCCAAAAGCGCGGGGATTTCGGTCGTAAGGCTGTCGATTTTGAGTGCGAACTTGTCGTGATTATCGCGGCGCGCAATCATAACCTGACCGTTTTCGATGTCGCGAGGACCTATTTCGAGGCGTACGGGCACGCCTTTCATTTCCCATTCGTTGAACTTCCAGCCCGGGGATTGCTCTCTGTCGTCGAGCATAACTCTCACGCCGACGCCACGAAGTGCGGAAGCGACTTCTTGAGCTTTTTCGTTGACGCCTTCTTTGTGCGCCGCAACGGGGACGACAACCACTTGATAGGGTGCGACTCTCGGCGGAAGTTTCAAGCCGCGTTGGTCGCCGTGCGCCATAATGAGCGCGCCGATAAGACGAGTGGATACGCCCCAACTGGTTTGATAGGGATTTTTGAGTTGACCGTCTTTGTCGAGATACTTGATTTCGAAAGCGGACGAGAAGTTTTGTCCGAGATAGTGGGAAGTGCCCGATTGCAACGCTTTGCCGTCGAGCATCATTGCTTCCATAGTGTAGGTGTCAACCGCGCCCGCAAATTTCTCTTTTTCGGATTTTTGACCGACAAGGACGTCGATTGCAAGCACGTTTTGCATAAATTCACGGTACACTTCGAGCATTTTGAGGGTTTCCTCTCTCGCTTCGTCTTCGGTTTGGTGAAGGGTGTGACCTTCTTGCCAGAGAAATTCGCTCGTACGAAGGAAAGGACGAGTGGTCTTTTCCCAACGCACGACGTTTGCCCATTGGTTTATGAGTACGGGCAAATCGCGATAACTCTTGACCCACTTTGCGTACATAGAGCAGATGATGGTTTCGGACGTAGGACGCACGACGAGTTGCTCTTCGAGCGGCGTATTGCCGATATGTGTGACAAGCGCGACTTCGGGCGCGAATCCTTCAACGTGGTCCGCCTCTTTCACGAGATAACTGTATGGGATAAACATCGGGAAGTACGCGTTTTTGTGTCCCGTTGCTTTGAATCTCGCATTGAGTTCCTCTTGAATATGTTCCCAAATCTCGTAGCCGTAAGGACGAATGACCATCGTGCCTTTGACGGGACCGTAGTCGACGAGTTCGGTTTTAAGCACAACGTCGGTGTACCATTGAGGGAAATTCACGTTCATATCCGTGATTTCTTTTACGAATTGTTCCTTTTCTTTTGCCATAGTCTGCCTCTATCCGTATAAGGATAATTATATATAATAATATACTGTATCGATATTATATACTCTAAAAACCGCCTTGTAAAACGAAAACATTGAAAAACAATCAAAAGGCTTTGATAAATAAGAAGTTACAAACGTTCACGCAACCTTAATTTTTGTTCGAGCGAGCATTTGACGATTGCCATTTTTCGACTTCTTTTATATAATGGCAGTATGGCAAAGAAATCTTCAAAATCCACGAAATCTAAAAAGCAAACTTCGTCACCCGTCGAAAAGGCGGCGAAAAAGGCGTACAAGGCAAATCCGAAAGCGTTTGTAATTTCAATAGTTGCAATCGTGCTCGTCATAGCAATCGCGACGGCGGTTGTGTATTTTGCATTCCCCGACACTTGGGACAAAATCGTTTCAATGATTGTCAAGGACAATCAACATCCGGGACTTGCTCGCGGCGACGGCGAATTGCTTGTGCATATGCTCGACGTCGGACAAGGCGATTGCATCTATATTCAGTTGCCCGACGGCAAAGATATGGTGATAGACTGCGCAAACTACAACGACGACAAAAAGTACGAGAAAAAGACTTTCGATTATCTTGACACCTACATAACCGACGATACGGTCGAGTACCTTATGCTCACGCACTGCGACAGCGACCATGTCTATTTTATGGACGAACTTTTAAAGCAATACCAAGTCGAAAAGTTGTTTATGCCCAACGTGCTTGCCGCACCCGGAACGACATCGAAAGACAAAAAGGCATTGCAAGATCAAATCGACGCACTCGACACGAGCAGATTCACCGACAAAGACACAATCGGAACGGTAACGTATGCGGAATTTTTCATCGCCGCGCTCACCGAGCCTAATTGCGAAATCGTGCTTAACGTCGATTCCAACGTAAACACGAACAGCATAATTATAGAGGAAACGACGTACAGACTGGTGTTCTATTGCCCTACGCAAGAGTATTACGACGACTCGAATCTCAATAGCGCCGAACGCAAAAACGCCATATCGCCCATTGGAATTTTGGAATACAACGGCAGACGTATTATGCTCACGGGCGACAGCAACGAACTCAACGAGCCGCTTGTCGTCGAGCGCACGGGCAAAATCGATTGCGACGTGTTGAAAGTGGGGCATCACGGCAGCGCAACTTCGACGCTCAATCCGTTTTTGGACGCGTATACGTTCGAGTATGCGATAATCAGTTGCAATACCTACGGCAACAAATTCAATCATCCTCGTCAATCCACCCTCGACCGTCTTAAAGCGCACGACATAGCGGTTTATCGCACGGACAACAACGGCAATATAGTGGTGTCGGTAGACAAGGACGGCAACATAAAAATAACCACACAAAAAGAGTGGAACAAAGAAGAAAACTACAAGGGCTATTCGACAGGTTCGGATGATTAGACGGAATATTTGCGCCGAGTGCAAAACACTTGTCACCCATCTTTTCAAGATGGCTTGACAAATATTTTGGCGCAAACGTCCTGTCACAAACAAATCAGAGCATTTGTTTGTGACGTAAGGGGTTGCAACTTTGAGACGGCTCGGCAGTTGCAACGACGGAAGTGAATGCTCACAACGATTCTTCGTCGTTTCATAAAATACGGCTCCGCCTGTCTACGAGCAACGTCTCGGAGGCTGCGAAGCCGAATGATCCAAGAATTTTCTGCGCGGTAGAGGACTAAAAGTTTATGCAGATAAAACAAGCGTCTAAACGCCGCAGATAGGATAAAGAGCAAGAAAAAGCCCCATGTCAGACAATCTTTTTCAAAAGCAGGTACAGGGTGCAAGCAAGCAGACAATTTGGCGAAACTGTGGCTGGATAGTTTGTCCGTGAATGATTTGATAGCGCAAATTCTCTGCGCGGTAGAGGACTAAAAGTTTATGCAGATAAAAGAAAAGACACGCTGTTGCGTGTCTTTTTGTAAACTTGCATAAACTTTTAGTCCGCTTTGTAGGGAAGCAATGCCATAACTCTTGCTCTCTTGATTGCGACAGCAAGCGTTCTTTGATGTTTTGCGCAAACACCGCTCATACGACGGGGAAGGATTTTGCCTTTCTCGGTGATGAAACGACGAAGTTTCACAACGTCCTTGTAGTCGATGTCGTCAACGTGATCTACGCAGAATGTGCAAACTTTCTTTTTGGGCACTCTCTTGGGTGCGCGGGGTGCTTTAACTTCTTCTGCCATTTTCAATACTCCTTAAATTAGAATGGAAGGTCTTCGTCGATGGGTTTGAGATCGTCGAAATCGACGTCGTCGGAACCGTTTTCGTCACTTCTGGTGGAGAGGAATTGCACCTCGTCCGCCGCGATTTCGGTGACATAACGACGAGAACCGTCTTGCGTGTCATAACTTCTTGTTTGGATGCTGCCGCTGATAGCCGCCTTGCTGCCTTTTTTGAGGTAGCGAGCGCAGTTGTCCGCTTGCGCTCTCCAAACTACGACGGGGAGAAAATCGGTTTCTCTTTTGCCGTCTTTTGAGTAGGAACGAGACACAGCAAGTGTAAATCTGCAAAATTTGATGCCGCTGTTTGTGGACGCGAGTTCCGGATCCTTTGTCAAATTGCCGATCAAAAATACCTTGTTCATATTTTTTCTCCTTGTCGATTATTTCTTGATGATCATTTGTCTTACGACGTTTTCGTCGTTACGCATAAATCTGTCAAGTTCTGATTGAGCATCTTTAGAGCAGGTGACGTTCATAAGAACGTAGTAACCTTCGGTTTGCTTGTTGATTTCGTAAGCAAACTTTCTCATGCCCCATTTGTCCAAACCGTCAACAGTGCCGCCGAGAGAAGCAACCAAGTTTTCAAATTTTTCGACAACTTGATTTTTCTTATCGTCGTCCACGTCGCCGCGAATGATGTAGAGAACCTCGTACTTATCCATAATTCGATACCTCCTTTTGGTCTTGTGTCCCTTTCGGGAAAGGAAAACGCATCATTTAGATGCTCAATAATAATATATTAATAAAAAATATTTGTCAAACGAATGACGGACATTTGTTATTTTGTCAAAAAGTATGCAAAGCAACACAGTTGCGAGTTCGTGTTGATTTGCGAACGTGTCGGCAAAATGCGTATGGACAAAGCGGGACTTTTAGTTTATAATTTGATTGAGAATGAGAGGACGTTTTATATGTTTATGTTTAGCACTAAAGAAAAATGTGAAAAACAAGGTATCTAACCGATGCTTTTGATGTCGTACGGCATAAAATAAATATGAGGTGAAGATTATGACAAATCGGAAAAAGTGGATTTTTATGATGGTTACAATCCTTGTCGTCGTGTGTGCGCTTGCGTTGTTTTGCGCCTGCGACTCAAACGATTCGACGCCGCAACCCGACACGCCTAAACCTGATCCAGATCCGACGCCAAGTCCGGAGCCGGAGATAGTTTATCAACCGTTGTCGATCGAAAGCAGTGTTGCGTACGATCCGGAACTCAACCACAGCGACGTTTCGGACAAGGCGTATTTTTCGTTTACACCAAAATACACCGGCAAATATAAACTGTCGCTTAATATGCTTCCTGTGGACGAAGTGAAGGAAGTGTTGTTTGACGGGAAGCCTTTGCCTGTCGTGGACAAAGCCTTCAAAGATTACGAAGTGGTGCTTCGCCAAAATCAAACGTACAAGTTTGACGTCACGTATTTGACGCCTAAAAGTTTGACGTATATGAGCGTTTGCGCAAGCAGGGATTTTGAGGAAATAACGTTGCAAGAAAAAGAATCGTACGTTGTGGTTGTGGACAAAGAAGTTGACGGCCAAAATCCGGATGAGTATTTTGGACGAAAAGCGGAAACCTATGCAACCAACAACATAGACGTGTATATTTCGGCCGTGTACGAGTCAGTGTCATATACAGACCTCGAAGGAATCTGTTGGACCGCAGATGTCAAGAGAGAGCCGCTTCACGAGGACGGATTGTATACCGGACGCGGGCGAAAAATTGACGTGTTGCGTAATACGGCAAAAAGCTATTGGTTTGTCTTCACACAAAACGGCATGCCGAAAGGAAGTACGTTCACGCCAAGTGTGACGAAATGTAAGCAGTTGCAAAAGGGCGACTTTTTTCAGCCTTCGATGGATGGTAAAAACGTAAAAATCTATATTATTCCATCATCGCAGAACGGCGGTCGTTTTTATTTCCAAGTTTCAAGCGGCATTAATGTTTTTATGCAATCTAAAAATAGCTTTTATGCACAGTATGCTGATGAAAATTCAAATGAGTTTTCTACATCTTTGGAAAATAGTGAAAAATATTTGTGTTTGTGGAGTTATAGCAATATGGGCATAACGATAAGGGTGCATAACGATTAAGACATAGAGGGGGAAAAACTATGAACGACTATAGAATACAAAAGATAAACAAACTGAACATTGCGTTATTAATTATCATGATGATATGTATGCTGTGTTGTGCGATCTTGTTTGTTACGCCAAGTGTTGCATATGCTGCGGAAACGAACGATGCAATCAATTATGATACGTACACTGACAGCAAGACTTTTACGTGGAATGGAACACAACGTTCTATATCGGATTTTATTAATAACGATACGATAATAATTTTAAGTATTTTGGGAAAAAATATTTGAAAAAGCTCGCGAATTTCGCGGGCTTTTTCAAATTAAGAAAATCTTTATGTTCCGTTTAGTTCATTTTTAATCGACAATCGTATCATATTATCGCAATCGAGAATTGCACGAAATTTTGAAAAAACAAACAAGGAGATATATTATGAAAAAAACATTAGTATCTGTTTTGGCACTCGTACTTGTCGTTTCTCTTTCTCTCGTCGCTTTCGTAGCGTGCAATGACAAAGACGACAACAAAAACGCAAAAGTTTCCAACACGGAAGTTCTCGGCACGACGGTAGCGGTGTTGGCTTCCAACGCGGCAGGTAGCGCTTCTGCGGCGGCAGAAGATGACGCAGACGTCAACTTCAACGCAGGCGTAAACCTCACGGTCGGCGAAAACAACCAACTTACAGTCGGTTCCGAAGTGGCTGCAAAAGGCATCGCAACGACTCTCAAACCTATGATTCAAAATATGGTTGACAGAGTGGACGAAGTTCTCGGCGAAAACGGCGTAAAGGTCGAAAAAGTCGCATCCGACGACGCGGAATACACCGAAAAGTATTCGATCACCATCACTTACGTTGACGAAGAAAGCGGCGAAAAATCCACTCGTTCTCTTTCGCTCTATGTCAAACTTTCTGCAGGTGCGGAAATCGAAGGCAAAACCAACTACACTTTTGACGCAAAAGTTATGTGGGTAGGCGCAGACGGCAAAGAAGTCGAAGTTGCGGCATTCAGCGGCGAAGCAAACTTTGACAAAGCAAAAGACGCAACGATCTTCACGCTCGGCGCAAAAGCAGGCGATGAAGAAAACGTCGGCGCATTCGCAAACATCAAAGCATACGCAACCGCACAAGGCACCGTTAAAATCGAAATGGGCGCAGGTGCAGGCGTAAGTGAAATTGCAGGCGCAAACGCGGCTCTTTCCGTTGAAATCGGCAAATTTGCAGACGGCAAATACGGCGCGATCGTAACCGCACAAGGCGACGCAAGTGTCAACAACATACCCGTTGTCGGCAACGTCGGCGTAAAATTCGTTGCAACCGTCAACGTTTATGCAAACAGCCAAGAGAACGCAGGCGAATTTGCTCTCAACGGCAATGTCGAAGCAACCGTAACCGTAAAGGACGTAACCTACAAGGGAACTGCAAGCCTCACCGGCAAAGCAGTCTATGACGCAGACAAAGACGAAGCGGTCGTAGGACTCAACGGCGTGATCAACTTCACGAAAGTTCAAGAAGAAAACAAATAAGACAAGCAAAACTTGCAAAAAAAGAAGTCGCGACAAATGCCGCGACTTTTTTTCGTTCTTTTACCTATTGAAAAGCGAGGCGAAACAAGTTATAATTCTTTCACGAGACTGCGGCAACGAAAACCCGCAAAACCAACACTTATCGTATCGGCGCAATATGTACAAAAAGAATCGTAAAAACTTTATCGACTTGTGCGGACAGTGGACGCTTCTCGACCCTGTATCTCGCAAAGAATATCCCGCAAGCGTACCGAGTTGCAATTATTCCGATTTGCAAAACGCGGGCGTTATTCCCGACCCGTTCGTCGCGCTCAACGAGAAGAAAACCGAGTGGGTGTCAAAGCAAGACTGGGTGTATGAAAAGACGTTCGACCTCACGAGAGAGGACTTGTTTGCGGACAGAATCTTTTTGAATTTCGAAAAGATAGACACGCTTTGCGACGTAACGCTCAACGGAGAGAAAATCGCAAGCGTATCGAATTGCCATATCCCGTATTCGTTTGAGGTCAAAAGTTTTTTGAAAGAGGGCGATAACAAACTTTCGCTCTTTTTCCCCTCGCCCGTAAATGCTGTTATACAAAAGCAAAAGCGCATAAAATGCCCTGTCAACAGCAACGGACTTACGGGCATAGCGCACCTTAGAAAACCGCAATGCCATTTCGGTTGGGACTGGGGTCCCGTTATTCCCGTGAGCGGAATAGAGGGCGACGTCAAACTCGTGTTTTCAAACAAAGGCAGAATATTGCAAACGAGAGTCAGACAAATCTCAGAGGACGGCGGCGTAAAATTGCGTGCGGAAATTCAAAACGAAATATACTCTGACGATACGCTCGAACTGGACGTAAAACTCGTTTGTCCGAGCGGCGAAACGTATGAAGCGAGAGCCGTTGCAAAGGATAAAAACATCGTCGAATTTTTGGTGGAAAAGCCGCTCCTTTGGTACGCCAACGGAATGACGAATTGTCACGAACAACCGCTTTATACAATCGAAACAACGCTTTTAAGCAGTGATTGCGTGCTTTCGTCCTCGAAAAAGCAAGTAGGACTTCGCACGATTACGCTTGACAGAAGTCGCGATAAATACGGCTCGAATTTTTGTTTTTACGTCAACGGAAAGAGGGTTTTCGCAAAGGGCGCAAACTGGATTCCGACGGACAGTTATCCCACGAGAACGACGAAGGAAGACATAGAAGAATACGTCAAAATCGCAAGGGATTCGGGTTTCAATATGTTGAGAGTCTGGGGCGGCGGCGGATACGAATCAGAGTGCTTTTACGACCTTTGCGACCGCTACGGTATACTCGTTTGGCAAGACTTTATGTTTGCTTGTCAGGCATATCCGTTTTTTGACGACGAGTTTTTGCAAAGCGTAAAAGAGGAAGCGAAGTACGTCGTAAATCGCATTGCCGACAGGGCGTGTCTTGCGCTTTGGTGCGGCAACAACGAGATAGAGGCAATGACGGCAGGCTGGGCGACGAGGCGCAAATTCGTCAAATGGACGAAGACTTTTTTCTACGATATATTGCCGAGCGAACTCAAAAAACACGACGATGTAACGCCGTATGTCGAAGGCTCGCCCATAGGGTCGAAGTTTTTGAAAAAAGTTGGCGCGGACAACGTCGGCGACATGCATCTTTGGGCGGTGTGGCACGGCTTTCAACCGCTTGCGTATTACAAAACTCGCAATCCGAGATTTTGTTCGGAATTCGGGTTCGAGTCTATGCCCGATTTGAAAACGATTGCGAAATTCGCGAGCGAAGCCGACTTCGATTTGTCGAGCAAGGTGTTTTCCGCGCATCAAAAGTGTAGGGGCGGCAACGAAAAAATGAAGTATTACATTGCCGAAAGATACAGGCTTCCCAAGCGTTTCGAGGATTACGTCTATCTTTCGCAACTATGTCAGTCGCTGTGTGTGGGCGAGGCGACGGAACACTGGCGCGCAACCGAGCGTTGCAACGGTTCGCTGTACTGGCAATTCAACGATTGTTGGCCGACTTGCTCGTGGTCGGGTCTCGATTATTACAAGAATTACAAAGCCGTTCAGTACGAGGCAAAGAAATTTTTTGCGCCGTTTTCGCTCGCAATCGAAAGAGAAAAGAACGGCGTAAAAGTGGTCGTTTTCAACGATAATATTGCCTCTCGAAAAGGCGTTTTGGACGTGAAAGTCGAAACTTTCGACGGCAAGGAATTGTTTTTCGAGCAGATTCCCGTCGAAGTCGACGGTTGCTCGACGGCTGTCGCAAAGCAGTACGACGTGCGCAAATTCGGCGGCAAAAAAGCGTTGAAAAATGCGGTTTTCGTTGCTACTTTGACTTGCGAGAATCCGCAAAACGTTGCTCAATGTCAGCCCGAAACCATCCGCCAAACAATGCTTTTCGGCAAGGAAAAGAATTTGAATTTGCCAAAGGCGAATGTAACCGTCGACGTGCATAGAGAGGGGAACAAGGCGATTTACACGATAAAAAGCGACGCGTACGTGCGCAAATTCGCATTGTTCACGAAGCAAAACTCGCCGCTTTCGGACAACTATTTCGACGTGTTGCCGAACGAAACCGTGCACATATCCCAAACCATAGACGAAGGGTGCGCGCTCGAAGTTTTGAAAAATAATTTCGAATTCAAACACGTTGCGACGATAGAGCCGAAGTCAAGCAAATTTGCCGATTCGTGTTTTAGATTCAAAACTCTGCTTTCGACTTGGAATTTGCTAAATTACATATGGTATAAATTCTTTATGTGACGAAAATGCGGTTTTCAAACGACGGAAAACCGCAAAAAAAATCACAAAAGCACGCCTAAAAAAACAAAAAACCTTGCGTTTTTGCAAGGCTTTTTTATATGTTTTGTATTATGTTTTAATTCGGTTTTTTGTTTTTTGTGACAAGCCTTTTCAAATCAGTCTTTGTTCAAAAGTTTGCGAATTTTTTTCTTTGCGGAATAAATGGTGTTGTCCACTTTTTTGCGTTCGAGACCCAACTCGCCCGCAATTTCGGCGTAACTCATACATTCGAGGTGCAGTTTCAAAACGTCGAGTTCGGTGGGTGTGAGCAAGGATGAAATTGCGTCGAAAAGCAACGCCGACGTTTCGTTTTCGATGAATATGCTTTCGGGGTTTGCTTCTTGCAATTCGCCTCTCACCTCGCCGGAATCGAGAGCGACTTCGACATTTGCCGATTCGGATTTTCTGACGGCGTCCACGATTGCGTTCCGTATGCAACGCGAGGCGTAGGTTTTGAAACTGGCTTTGCCGTTTTTGTCGTAGGTGTGGATTGCGCGTATGAGCGCAAGCATACCGTAACTTGACAAATCGTCAACGTCGTATGCGCCCGCAACGCCAAACGAGCGGGCAATGGATTTTGCAAGATTGAGGTATGCCAAAGCGACGGAATTTTCCGCTTCCAAATCGCCTTGTTGCGCCTTTTTTATGAGTTGCAGTTCTTGCTCTTTATCCATAAGTATTCTCTAATCTTATTTTACAAGTGCCGTCAGACACTCAAACACAGTTTTCGTCTCTGCATAGAGGGGGGGATTCTTCCTCTACAAGAGTGTAGCGGCGTGAAATCTAAATTAAAACTTCCCCCTTCCTCACGTGTTTCCCCTACCGCCGTTCCCCCTCTGCACAAGTTTGAGGGAACCCACGGCGTCCGCTTCGCGTGGGGCAACACTCGGTGCTCGCATAGAAAAGTATCGTCCTCTTGTTATGCCACTCGTTCACGGGCGAAAAAATCCACACTCGCCCGTTCACTTGTACTAATCGTCAAGCTCGACGCTCGCTACGGTCATCGCCTTGCGATTCCAATTCCGTCTGCGAATAAGTGCAATTCAAACAAAGGGCTAGCGTCTTTGTCTAACTGCTTCGTATAAGACAATACCTGTCGCAACAGAGGCGTTGAGCGAGTTGACTTTTCCGAATTGCGGAATGGTGAGAGTATCGTCGCAAAGTTCTTTGGTGAGGCGGTGAATACCCTCGCCCTCGCTGCCTATCACAAGCGCGATATTTCCCGTCAAATTTGCGTCTTTAGGGGCTTTACCGTCAAAATCCGTCGCATAAACCCATACATTCTGCTCTTTGAGCCATCTTATTGCGTCGTTGACGTTGGTGACTTTTGCAATGAGCATATGCTCGGTTGCGCCACAAGCGACCTTGACCACGGTGTCGTTTACGCTTACGCTTCTGTGCTTGGGAATCACGATTCCGTGCGCGCCGAAACATTCCGCGCTTCTGATGATTGCGCCGAGATTGTGGGGGTCGGTTATGCCGTCGAGTATGACCAAAAGAAGGTCCTCGCCCTTGTCTTTTGCAAGGTTCAAAATATCTTCGACGTCGCAATACGAAAAGTCGGTGACCGCCGCGACTATGCCTTGGTGGTTGCCGCCGTTTGCGAGTTTGTCGAGCATATTTTTGTCAACGTAACTCACGACGGTACGCGCTTCTTTTGCAAGTTTGAGAACGCGTGAAAGCATAGGGTCGAATTCGCCCTTTTGCACGTAGATTTTGTCTACCGTTTTGCCTGCGATATAGGCTTCTCTGACGGGGTTTCGTCCGTAAATGTACATATCTTTATCCTGCTTTTATTCCTTGATATTATCCTCGAAACATGCGCTCAAAAAATCGTTGAGGCGTTGGGTGTTGCCGGTTAGGTACAAGTAGCCGAGCACCGCTTCGAATCCGCTTGCGCGCCTGTATTCGCTCATCTCGGCGTGTTTTGCGCTCGTTTGAACTTTGCAATTTCTCGCTCTTCGGAAAATATCCTGCTCGTCCTCGTCAAATAGCGGAAGCAGTTTTTCGGCTTCTGCGGCTTGCGATACGGCTTTTACAACTTTTATGACCTCGTGATGAAGCGCGCCGGTCTTTTGGGTCGAACCGATTGTCACTCTTGTGCGAGTGTAAAGGGATTGCACGGCGTCGCCGACGAATGCGAGAGCCATAGGGTGAAGCGCAAGCGCTTCCTGCTTGGATATGGGTGTGTTGAGCGAAAAAATCGAGTTGTCTGCCATAAAAGGAATTGTAGCACAATATTTTGTAAATCGCAACGCCAAACGCTGCGATATTGACAATAAGGAATATAGAGAATAAAATGTAACTATAAAACTGCCTGCGCGCGCGATGCGCCGAGGATTTGCGCAAACGAATCTTCAAGAGGCAAATTCGAGGAATTATGAACAAAAAGTTATTGAAAGTCACGCTATTGACGCTTGTTGCCATACTGCTTTCGACAAGTTTGGTTGCTTGCGGACTTTTCAATTCTCAAAAAGAGATAAAAACCGCCGACGTAGTTGCGGTGAGCGGCCTTGAAAATGGAAAAACCGAGGGCGAGTATATCGTATATCTCGGCGATACTATGCGACTTGGCGTGGATTGGCACAACAAGCGCATATCTTCGGCAGAGGTGGAGTGGCACGAGATAGTGAACGGCAAAGACTCGATTGTCGAAGGCACTGACGGCAAGACTTATTCTCGCGGTTTTTCAAAATCGGATTTGAACAAAAAATTCGAATATTATGTCGTTGTCAATCAGTCCGTCGAGTCGGCAAAAATCACGGTTACGGTGAAATACACCCTTAAAAATCCGACGCTAAGCGCAAATCTTCCTATGACGGACGGCGTGGTTCAGCAAAACCTTATCGACGGCGCGCAAAACGTGGCGATAACGGCGAGGTGGAATGCCGATTTAATCCCCGACGACAAGACTATATCGGTTGCTTGGTACGTTGACGGCTCAAAGCAAGCGGAAACGAGCGCGACGTTCACGTTCGACGTTTCGGGCGTTACGGACGAGTGCAAAATCAATGTAAAAGTCGTTTTGTCGGACGGCGAGCAGACATCGAGTGCGGAAATAACGCTTGCGTTCGTCAAGAAATTCGCGCTCGTCGAGGAATTGACAATAAAAGCCGATTCCACGCTCTCGAAAGTCGGACAGAATACGTACTATTTCAAGGCGACCGCCGATGAAAACAAGATTAAGTCTTTTTCGACTTCGCTTTCGCCGTGGAACGCAAACGGAAACGCGGCTTGCGAGTGGACTATGGCAAACTCGTCGGGTACGAACGTTGTGGAAAAGAACAAGCGCAGTGCGGATATATCCCTCTCATATGGCAAAAACGTGATTAAAGCGACTATGCAAAACGTCGAAAGCAGACAAATCATCGTCTATGCGCTCGACTACGAGTTCGACGATTTGCCCAAAGATATAAAGGACAATATCGAAAACTCGTTCTTCTGGCTCGGCAACTATTACGACAGTTATATCTCCACGCAAGCAGACCTCAATGCGTTTATGGGCTACGCCGTATCCTTGCATCAAAAGGATAAGGCGAACACGGTTTATATCGAAAAGAACGACTGGTGCAACCTCGACAAGTTTACCGAAAAGTGTTCGACGGCGGTTGACGAGGGCGTCGACGAGTCGGGCAATTTCCGCTATCAAGTGAGCATAAGAGGCTCGATAGGCTCTGTGACGTTCACCGACGAAACCGTGTTCGGTATTCCGCAAGGCGCGTACGAGCCGAAAGCGAAAAGCGAGCAGATTGTGGGGTATTTGAGATATTCCGAGCAATCCGCGACTCGGACCAAATTGCCCATAGACGAGAAAACCGAAAGCGCGAAAGTGTCAAATTCAAACGAACTCTACCGCGCCGTATCTTGCGGACAAAAGCCGATTTTTGCGGACGATAACAGCGGAATCGCACTCAAAAAACTCTACGACGAAGCGCGCGACGTCCTCACGACGTACGTTTCGGACGATATGTCCGACTACGAAAAAGTCGCCGTCATTTACGACTGGATAGTAAACGTCGTGGATTACGACTATGCCGCCGCACAACTTCAAGGCGACGATACGAGCAAATATAACGCGTTCTATCTCGAAGGCGTGTTCAACGACCATCGCGCCGTTTGCGACGGCAAATCCAAAGCGTTCGCTCTGCTTTGCGGAATGGAAAATATAAAAGCCGTACGCGTAGTGGGCTATGCAGACAAAAATCTCAAAGACCGTGATCTGTCATCGAAAGAGGTATTGGCAAGAATCGGGCATGCGTGGAATAAGGTGCTTATCGACGCAGACGACGACGGAGTGAAGGAATGGTACGTCGTCGATACGACTTGGGGCGACGTTGCGGTTAAAAACGAGGGCGCAAGCGGCGGCGTATACGAATATCTCAACTATGCCTACTTCCTCAAAACCGACGAGGATATAAAGGATACGCATATCGCAAAAACCTACAACCCGATTGCAAACACCGACGTAAACGTCTACAAAAAGACGGTGATAAAGGTGGGAAGCGCGAGTTTCGATTTGTACGTTGAATCGGTTGTCGAATTAGAAAAAATTGTCGCATACAGCAAGGCAAACGGCAGAATCCCCGTGCCCGTCTACATCGTATCGGGCGTCAAGGGGTTCGGCTACAGCATAGTGTCCATTGACGACAATCAGGCTATTATATTTGCAAGAACGTAATCAAGCGAAAACAATATAAAAAAACTCGCATCAATGCGAGTTTTTATTTTCGTCCAACCAGTTCATCGATGGATATGTCAAAAAGGTCTGCCATTTTCCAAAGAGTAAAAATATCGGGGGTGCTATATCCGTTTTCATAGTTAGAAACCAAACTATCGCTTCCGCCGAGTTCTTTTGAAAGAGCCAACTGTGTGAAATGGTTTTGCTTTCGGTAAAAAAGAATGTTTTTTGCTATTATGTCCTTATTCATATTGACGATTCTACAAGATACTTGTATAATTTATGTAAAACCACAAGATTCTTGTTAGAGAGGCAACAATAATGGAAGCAAGAGAATGTACAATTCTTTCGGGATGTTTGGCACAGCCGGGACCACAGTATGTTGTTCCCGTGTATCAAAGGAATTATACTTGGGACACAAAAAACGTAATGCAACTGTTGTCCGATATACACAGTTTATTGGAAAAAGTCATTAAAGATAAGGACAAAAACGCATATCATTTTATTGGCAGTATCGTCAATTTAAGAAGGGGCGAAGGGATGTTCTTTGAGCGCGAAATTATTGATGGTCAGCAAAGATTGACTACGATATTTTTAATGCTTTACGTTTTGCGTGATATGGCAATAAAACAAGGGAACACGGAAGTCGAGAACTCTTTAAGGAATTATTTAGAGAATCTAACGGCGACAGGACAAAACGAGCGTTATCACAATAAACTTAAACCGAATTTGACGGATGATGGCGTTTTGCAAAAAATTATCGACCAGCGAACAGCATTGTTGAAAAACAGCAAATCGTCTATTTGGATGAATTATAGAACAATAAAGTTGGAATTGTCGTATTGGATTTCCGACGGATATTCTTTAACGGATATAATTGAAGCGATTGACCATATAATTATTGTTTTTGTCTCAATATCGGATGTTAAAAGCGCACAACAAACATTTGAAAGCATAAATTCGACAGGTGAACCGTTGAAGGCTTCGGATCTTGTTAGAAATTATGTTTTAATGAATTTCACGGATGACGAGCAGACACGGTTTTATAAAAAGTATTGGCTTGAATTAGAAAAAAATATAATCCCTGATCAAGAATCTTGCACGCGCAAACAAATATCCAAAAAGACAGAGGAATTTTTGAGATTTTATTTGTCTATAAAAAAACACAAGATGATTCCCATTGCTTCGGTGTATGAAGAATTTAAGAACTATTGGGAAAGTGCAGAAGATAAGCAGAACGAAGAATTGATAGAAGAACTCTGTTTGTTTAGTGACTATTACTATAATTTGTACTGGAAAAACATAAATGATTTTCCTGATTATATGAAAAAATCTCTTACAGTTTTTCGTCAAATTGCTTCGACAATGTGCGTGCCTTTCCTATTGGGATTGTGGGATTTGTTCTACAATCAAAAAATTGACGAGTTTACGCTCGATAAGGGAATACGCCTCATTAATATATACATTTTAAGAAGGGCTATGGCAGATAAGGATACAAGTTCTATCACGAATATGTTTCCGACAATTTTCAACCGTTGCGTAGAGAAATGCGAAAAAATCGGATATGATAATTTTATCGAGGTTGTGAAGTATTATTTGTGTGATGCCAATGTCAATAATGCAATGGCAATGCCGACCGATGATGTCATTAGCAGAGCAATGTTGACAAACAATTCATATGTGTTGGCAGTTACAAAAATATTTTTCTCTGTTCTCGAAACGGAACAGAATTGGGATGGAATAGAAAACGCAAAAGAAGATAATGAGCCTAATCCCATTTCTGTTGATATTAAACCGCTGACGATAGAACATATAATGCCGCAAGAATCAACGCCCTATTGGCTTGATAGAATCGGCGATTTTTCGCCTACTATGTATCCGCAGATTGTAAATATGATTGGCAATTTAACATTGGCGGACAGAAGAACAAATTCAAAAATGAATAACAGGGATTTTGAGTATAAGAAGCAGGCAATCGCAGACGTAGGTAGACTCAACATCAACAGAGACATAATTGCTTCCCCAGACTGGACAATAGAAGAAATAAAGAAAAGAACGCAATGGATGATTCAAATGTTTAATATAAAATTCCCATACTTTACTTCGTCTCTGAATTTTGACGGGGTACAACAATATGAGATTTTTATTAGCAATGGCGATACGCTTGCATCGGCAACGCTTTTTTCGACGGGAAAAGTTGTATTGCACAAAGGCGCGCGCATAAAAAATACCGTAAGGGTTACTTTGAGATCCGAAAGTGTTAGAGATGAGTATATATCGAGAGGCTTTGTTGTGTATGACGAGGCAACAAAAACTTATATAACGCAAAAGGACTTGGATTTTATGTCGTTGTCTACTGTAACAAATTTTGTATATGGCGGATGTAATGACGGTTGGCTCTTGTGGAAAGACGAATCGGGGAAGATTATTAATGATACTTTGCGTTATAAAATAGAAAAAGCAACTCGCGAATAGAAGAAAGCCGCCTCAAACGAGGCGGTTTTTATATCTTCCTTAACTGCGGCAACGGCGCAATATCACAGTGCCGCAGGCACGATTTCTCGCACGCTTTGCGTGCATTGCACGCAAAGCGTGCAATGCACAATTAAAGATACGCGCGCAACGCCTTTATGTTTTTGTCGTAAACTTTCATAAGGTCTTTGGCAAGGTCGGGAACGTCAACGCCGTCGCGGTTGAGTTCGTTGATGCACTTTTGCACGCTTTCGATGCCCATATTGTAGCCGTCGATAAGCATACTCGCAAGGTGCGAACACGAACTGTTTATGCCGGCGTTCATCTTCACGCCCGCTTTGAGCATCATTCGTTGCACGGGGTTGGTTTGCGCGTCTTCGAGTTCCTTTTCGCTCAACTCGGATTTTGCTTTCTGATAAAATTCTTCCATCGTTTCTTTTTGCGAAAGCACGAGGTTTTTCATTTTTTCGCAGTCGATATAGCCGATGATGTTGTCGACGGATTGCGCGCCCATAGCGGTGTTGCGCACGATTTCTCTATAAATTTTCATAAGGTTCTCCTTCTATATTCGATGTTTTGCGGCTCCGATTATTTGTTGGAAAAAAGTTTGTCGAGCCATTCTTTCACCCACGACTTGTACACGATTTTCTCGCCGCTTTCGCTTTCGGGGACGAAGCACAGAGGCGGAAAAGCCACGCACCACCAGTTGTCGCCCACGCCCTCGCCAAGATAGATTATAAGCGCGTCGTAGTTGCCCTCGGGGAAGTCGTAGCCGTCGTATTTTCTGTCGGGGAAATACTCGTTTTTGAACGCAATCGAGGCTTTATATTCGAAATCGTTGTCGTAAAGCGTTTGATTTGCGATTTTGACGAGATTTGTCTTTTCTCTTTCGAGCGTATTGCGGGCTTCGTTTTTGCTCTTGCAACCGTCGAGTTTCGAGGTGAGATATTCGGTCACTTTGTCGCGCACTTTGAGTTTTACGGCTTGGTCGGTTTCGCTGTTCGAATTTGCTCTTATATGTATGCGGATGCATTGCTCTGCAATCTCTTGCTGGCTCGGTGCGTCGTCGCAGGCAAAGAGCAAAAGCGCGCACGAGAGCAAAACCAAAACGATAAAAAAGGATACGACTGCTTTTTTCATAGCGAGAGTATTGCCCCTCTTTGCGCGTTTTATACTTGCATAAAAATCGCAAGTCGAGAAAAACTATCCCAAAAGAGGTGAAATATGAATCGTAAATTAGACGCCCGAAAGTGTTTGATTTTTGCCCTCGTTTTGTCGCTCTCGATTGTGACGATACTCTCGTTTGCCGTCGTGCAAACGCCGAGCGTTGCAGAGGCGGCGACCTTGAAGCAAGGCTCGCGAGGGGATTTGGTCAAAACCGTTCAGCAAAAACTCATACGCTGGGGCTATCTCAAAGGCACGGCGGACGGCATATTCGGCGCAAAGACGAAAGCCGCCGTTATTGCGTTCCAAAAGAAAAACGGACTTACCGCCGACGGCGTTATAGGCACGCGTACGGCGCAGGCACTCGGCATAAGTCTTTCGAGTTCGACGTCTACGTCGTCAACGACGTCCTCGACCGACCTCAATTTGCTTGCGAGGGTGGTATACGGCGAGGCAAGGGGCGAACCGTATACAGGACAGGTTGCCGTTGCGGCGGTCGTGCTCAATAGGGTGCGTTCGTCGTCTTTCCCCAACAGCGTGGCGGGAGTCGTATATCAGTCGGGCGCATTCGATTGCGTGAGCGACGGACAGATTAACCTTACGCCAAATCAATCCGCATACAAAGCCGCAAAGGACGCGCTCAACGGTTGGGACCCAACATATGGGTGCTTGTTCTATTACAATCCGCGCACCGCTACGAGCAAATGGATGCTCTCGCGCACGGTTAAACTCTCGATAGGCAACCACGCATTTTGTTAAGGAGGAAGAATATGAAAAATAAGGATAAAAGACAAGAAACCAAACAAGTCGAAAAAAAGAAAAAGCCGACTTCCAAAGTCGTGAAAACAGCCGTTCTCGGCACGGTGCTCGGATTGTTTTCCTGCGCTATCGTGGGACTTTCCGTCGCGCTGTACTACGCCCAAACCAGCGTGAACACGCACGAGGCGTACCAACGCCAGATGGACGCAATATATCAACGCGCGTATTACGATTTGCTCGACGGCGCAAGCGATTTGGGCATAAATTTGCGCAAAATCAGCGTGTCCAACTCAAAGAGTATGCAACAATCCCTTCTTTACGAGGTGTACAACGCGGCAGAACTTGCAAGCAGCAATCTCGCAACGTTTAAATCCAACGACGACGGCGTACTCAAAGCGCAAAAATTCGTCAATCAACTCGGCGACTATTCGCATACGCTCGCAATGGGACTTGCAAACGGCAAAGAATTGAGCGGCGAGGACAGACAACGCCTTTTCAAAATGGGCGAAATTGCCGACGTCTATCAAAAGTCGCTTGAAAGCGTGCAAAAGAATCTCGACGACGCCAATCTCGAACTTATCGACGAGGGCGCGCTCGACGTGTTCGTGCAATCCTTTTCTTCATTTTCCGAGCCGAGTTTCGAGTATCCCGAAATGATTTACGACGGACCGTTTTCGTCCGCTTTGGAAAACAGGGAAACGAAAGGTCTTGTCGGTGACGAAATAACCAAAGAGCAGGGCGCGGCAATCGTGAAAGAAAAACTTGCGACTCTCAATCCCGCCGACGTTGAATTTGCAGGCGAAGCGGACGGCGACATAAAGACGTTCGATTACACCGTCAAAGTAAACGGCGAATCCGCATACGTTCAAATCGCGCGAAAGGGCGGTATGCTCATATCCTTTAACGCAAGAGCGGATTTGCAAAGCGCGGCTATTGTCGAGGCGAGCGAAACTTGTCAGCAACGCGCTCTCGAATTTGCAAAGGCGGCGGGATTCGACGATATGGCGGTCGTATGGTCGTCCTCGTCTGACGGCGAATGCGTCATAAACCTTGCGCCTATGCAAAACGGAGTCGTCCTTTATCCCGACCTTGTCAAAGTCAAAGTCCGCGAGTCCGACAACACCGTCATCGGTTTCGATTCCACGCACTACGCTTTCAACCATTGCACGCGCAACCTCGACCAACCCGCGATTTCTCTCGAAGCGGCAACCAAAGTCGTGTCCTTGCCGTCCGTCCGTGACGGCAGACTCACACTAATCCCCCTTCGCGAAACGTCCGAAGTTCTCACCTACGAGTTCGAGTGTCACCAGAACGGCACCTATTATATATATGTTGACGCGCGCACGGGCGAGGAGGTGAATATTTTGTATGTTATTGAGGACTCTCTCGGTCAGCGCACCGCCTAAAATGCGCTATTGAGCGTGATACTGCGTCAGCGCACCTCGCCCATCAACTCATTTACGCTTTGTAAATTAGGGTTGCTGTTCGAGGTGCGCTTCCTTGTCTGACGCTCAAATATCGCATTTTACCAAACCGCGTTATTTGGCGAATAACTTTGTCAGGCACGGCTTGCCTCAAAATCGTGTACGCCTATGTACACTGGGTTTTGATTCAAGCCGTGCCTTTCGCGTTCTTCATCCAAATATCGCGGTTTTATATACTTATTTGTAGACGGAACACGAGCCGCAAGGCGGCGAGAAAAGGGAGCGCCGAACTTTCGTCACGCACAAGCCCATTTGCATCAACCGCAACAAGTTGCAGTTGTTCGCCTTTGGGCTTTGCGTTCCTCGTCCCACACGCCAAAAACTGCGCTTTCATCATATAACTCAAATATGAGTTCGCTTGTTTTTGACGTGCGGGAGCCCTTGTGCGTGTAGTACAAGCGACTGCGCCGTCTGTTGGCCACTGCCTGGCGCACAAAGCGCAGTGGCATAATGAGAGAACGATACTTTTCTATGTGAGTGCCGACTTCCCCTCTTGCGAACGATGTGCAATCTTGCAGAGTAATGGCGCAAGTTTGAGCAATAGGGGAAAGCCCGAAGGGAAGGGGTGATGTGTGATTTTAGAGTTCACGCCGTTCACTCTTGTAGAGAAAGAATAAAACACCCCGAGGAAGGGGGCGTTTTAATTAAAGTTCTCGCCCTACACTTTTGTAGAGAAAGAAATTGCGCAAGAAAGGGTGTATAAAAAAAATCCATCGGCTGTTGCCGATGGACTTTGTGTTTGTGTCAATTTCGATTATTTGACTTTTTTGTCTTTTCTCTTCAAGGACTTGCAGAAGCAAAGACCGAAAATGAGTTGCAACAAGCCGAGTCCTGCCGACACGAACAATGCAAATTCTTGTTCTTCGACGATCCCGAGCAAGTACGGCAACAATTCTTCGCCTTCTGTATGGAAGCAAATGAAGGGGTAGAAGACCATAAAGACGGACAAGCCTGCCAAAATGACGCTCATAACGAGATTGTACGCTCTGCCGTACTTCTTGCCGCAAGCGGATACGAATGCGACGACGAAGTTGATGCCTGCAAGCGTGAACAAAATCATAGGTATGATTGTCAAAATACCGCCGAGAACATCGCTAAACAAGAGCGAGAATGCGTCTGCGTCTTGGATGAGCATATCCCAATAAGTGATACCGTCAAACCAAGAGATTCCGAACAAATCGGTTTTGATTGTGCCCGCATTGACGAGGTAACCCACGACCGACAACGCAACGAAGAGAAGGGACATAATCATCATTGTGACGTTTCTGCCGATGCCGCTGTGTTTTGCCTTGACTTTGGTTTGAGGCACTGCCGCGGCTTCTTCGTTTGCGTAAACGGGTTCGAAGTTCGTGTAGGGTTGAGTATATGCCGGCGCTTGTTGAACGAGCGTGGCGGGAGTTGTGTCTATTTTGTTGATTTTAACGCCGATGGTCACTCCGCAACTGGGGCATTTGATGCGATGCTTATAGCCGTCGGGAAGCGATTCCATATTCGCAGGCGGCTCGAAACTGATTTCGGCTCTGCAACTGGGACATCTTGTATACATAGTTCATCTCCTTAAAAACTATTCTTTCGATATTATATTATTTTCGTAAGATAAAGTCAATGATAGAAAGACAAAAATTTGCACAAATTTCGAGCAAAAACGCGCGTGGAGGTGGCGTTAATCGCTCGATTTTTGCACGAAATGCGCTTTATCGTATCGTTTTGAGATGATAAACGTCATATTGTGTGAAAAAGTATAAGACTATTTTTGTTAAAAAATACAAAAATCATCCCGTTTTTCGCGCTTTGTTTTCGACGAAGCGTTTCATACTGACGTAATCGGCGCAGACGGTGAGTATGTAGCGTTGTCTGTCCTCGTGAGATAAAGTTTTCATCTTCTCTTGGTCGGCAAAGCACGCAACGGGATTGACGACGGTTTCGCCCTCTTTTTGCATTTGACACAATTTCAAAAATATCGCCTTTTGTTCGGGCGTCGCACCTTTCGGCACGCTCTTTTCGCTGTCGTATCTGTTGTCGCAAAGCCTCGATTTCGCACTTTTGGCAAGTTCTCTCAAGGCGCAGTTTTTGTGTTTTACGTTGCTCATATCCGCCTCCTCGACTTATGTTAGCACAAGTCGCGCAAAAAGAAAGTCGTGGGGCAAAACAAGACACGATTCGGCACTATTCGCCTCGTTTCTTCCTTTTTCTTTTGACGATTTTCGAGCGAATAAGCGGCAAAACGCACGTGCCGAGCGCATATGCCGCTACGCCGTACAGCGAGGGGCAACCTTGCATAAAAAATTCAATGCAAAGTATAAATCCCGCGCCGAGTGTGCAGGTTGCGAAAAAGTCGACGAGAACTTTCTCGAAAAATCCGCCTTTTTTGAAATAAAGCAACGCAAAAACGCCTGCGACGATGCCTGCCGCAAGGCAGAGCGCAAAGCAAATCGCTTGCGCTTTCGCATTTGCGCCGAGATACAAAGACGTCATTTGAAAATGCGTTTTGCAAACGACGTAGGCGTGCTCGAAGACGAGTATTTGAGGGCGTTGACCTGACCTTCGATTTGCAGTTTGCCCTCGGTTACGTCAAGGTTTTTCACGCTCAGATTCTGTCCGCTCACGGTGAGAGTTTCGTCTTTTAGACGAATCACTATCGTTTTGTCGGTGAAAGTCGGCACGTCCTCAACCCCCGTAACGCTCATTGCGTGCAAGTGGTCGAGTTCGACTTTGTGATTTGTTTTCTGCGCCGCTTTTGCGGCTTGGTCTATTGCTTTTTGATTCGACGTTTTGGAAAAATCCATATTACCCCTTTCGTGCGTGGCACATTTCATTGACAATAATATTAAAAAAGCATAAAATATATGCTATATTCAAAAAAAGGCGGTGACAAAAGGTGTCGGACGAAAGCAAAAACATAGCCGAAAACGGCGATAAAAAGCGCAAAAAATTGCGTTTTCAACTCGACCATTCGGCGAAGTTTTATCCCATTATGTCCACGAAAAAGGCGCAAAGCCTTTTCAGAATTTCCGCTTTGATGAAAGAGGACGTTGACAGAGACAAATTGCAAATCGCCCTCAACGACGTGTTGCCGAGATTCGAGGCGTACAGCGTGCGACTCAAAAAAGGGTATGCCTGGCACTTTTTCGAGCATAACGACGTGCCTTGCAAGGTGTTTGACGAGGGCGCGCTTCTAAAGCCCATCAACCCCGACGAAACGAACGGATATTGGTTCAGAGTGTCGGCGGCCGGGAACAAAATCATACTCGAATTCTTCCACGCGCTTGCGGACGGCAACGGCGCGCTTGCGTTTTTGAAGAGTATCGTGAAAAGATACCGCGAGGTGTGCGGATTCACCGTTGAGGACGAGGGCGTTATAGACTGGCAAAGCGAACCCGTTTCGGAAGAAATCGAGGACGGATTCGAGAAAAACTACAAGCCCATATCCTTCGGACAAATGAATCTCAAAGCACTTGCGGGCAAAGTGCCTCATCGCATAAAAGGTACGCTGTCGAAAGACGGCTACGAGGTGAGCGAGGGCGTCGTCGAGGCAAAAGACGTGCTGAAACGAGCAAAGGAAATCGGCGTGTCGTTCACGGCGTACGTTGCGGGCGTGCTTGCGTACTCGATTGAAAAGACCTGCGCAAACAAAGTGCCGATTGCGGTGATGATTCCCGTCAATCTTCGCGCGCTCTATCCCTCGAGGACTATGCGCAACTTCGTGACGTTCGTAAGAATCATTCTCGCGCCGTCCGAGTTCAAGAGCATAGAGGCGTGCGCAGAGGAAACTCAAAGACAACTCAAAATCCAAACCGCAAAGGACAAACTCGACGCATTTATCTCAACGACGGTGAAAGCGCAGAAGAACTGGATTTTGAAAATCGTGCCGCTTTTCCTCAAAACCGCTATATTGCGGCTCGGCAGAGTGTTTATGCGCTCGCGCCAAACCATTATATTCAGCAATCTCGGCAACGTCGTATCCCCCGAAAGCATGGGCGTTGACAGATACGTGCTCAATATGAACGTGTCCAAAAACAATACGCAAAATCTCGGTGCAATCACCACCAACGGCAAAACCACGCTCGCATTTACGAGGGCGATAAAGGAAAAGACCCTCCCTGACGAGTTCTTTGCCGAACTCGAAAAAGAGGGCGTAGCGGTGCAAAGATAACGGCAAAATAAGCATAAAATCGGAACGATAAAACGAAACATTCATCATCAGAGGTATATATGAAACAACTCAATTCAAGCGAACTTCGCAAACTTTATCTCGACTACTACAAGTCCAAGGGACACGCCGTAATCGGTTCTGCGTCCCTCATTCCCGAAAACGACCCGACCGTGTTGTTCACGACTGCGGGCATGCACCCCCTCGTGCCGTACCTTTTGGGCGAAAAGCACCCCGCGGGCAATCGTTTGACGGACGTTCAAGTGTGCGTGCGCACGGGCGACATCGACGAAGTTGGCGACGCAACTCACTGTACGTTCTTCGAGATGCTCGGCAGATGGTCGCTGGGCGACTACTTCAAAGAGTTTGCAATCGCTTGCTCTTACGATTTCCTTCTCAACCAACTCGAATTCGATAAGGATAAATTTGCGGTTACGGTGTTTGCCGGCGACGAGGATTGCCCTCGCGACGAGGAAAGCGCGTCCTATTGGAAAGCGCAAGGCATTCCCGAAGACCACATCTTCTACTGCAATAAAAAGCACAACTGGTGGGGACCTGCCGGCATAACCGGTCCTTGCGGTCCAGATACCGAAATGTTTATCGACACCGGCAAACCCAAATGCTCGGACGATTGCTCGCCCGCGTGCGATTGCGGCAAGTACGTCGAAATCGGCAACGACGTGTTTATGCAATACTTCAAGAACGCGGACGGCACTTTCTCGCCGCTCAAACAAAAGAATGTAGACGAGGGTATGGGACTTGAAAGAATGCTCTGCATTCTCAACGGTTACAAATCCGTGTACGAAACAGACCTCTTTGCGTTTGCAATCAAGAAACTCGAAGAACTTTCGGGCAAGACTTACGGCGAGGACGAAACAATGACCGTCGCAATGCGCATAATCGCAGACCATACTCGTACGGCAACATTCCTTTTGGGCGATCCCAAAGGCGTGTCGCCCTCGAACGTCGATCAAGGCTACGTTTTGCGCCGTCTTATCCGCAGAGCAATGAGATATTGCAGAACGCTCGGAATCGATGACAGCGCACTCGTCGAACTCGCAAAACTCTACGTCGCAAAATACGAGGAAGCGTACCCCTACATCAAAGAGAACGAGGGCAGAATCGTGAGCGAACTCGAAGCGGAAAAAGACAAGTTTGCAAAGACCATCGAACAAGGATTGAAAGAGTTTGACAAAATCGTGGCGCACCTTCCCGAAAACATGACGGTGTTCCCCGGCAAGACCGCGTTCAGACTTTACGATACATACGGATTCCCCATCGAAATGACGGCGGAACTCGCAAAGGAAAAAGGTTACACTCTTGACAAAGAGGGCTACGACAAAGCGTTTGCAGACCATCAGGCACTCTCGAAAGCGGGTGCGGAGCAAAAGTTTAAGGGCGGACTTGCGGACGGCGGCGAACTCACCGCAAGATTGCACAGCGCAACGCACCTTCTCAACGCCGCGCTCAAAATCGTGCTTCACGACGATTCCATTCAACAAAAGGGAAGCAACATCACGTCGGAAAGATTGCGTTTCGACTTCAACTTCCCGCGCCCGTTGACGCAAGAAGAAATCGCAGAGGTTGAAAAAGTCGTCAACGACGAAATAGCCAAAGACAGCGAAATCATACTCGAAGAAATGTCTGTCGAGGATGCAAAGAAAGCAGGCGCGATCGGCGTGTTCGACAACCGCTACGGCGACGTCGTAAAAGTGTATACTATCGGCATTTCCAAAGAAATCTGCGGCGGCCCTCACGCAAAACGCACGGGCGAACTCGGCAAATTCCGCATCGTCAAAGAGCAATCTTCTTCGGCAGGCGTAAGACGTATCAAAGCGGTTTTGGAATAAGATTATGAAATGTGACACCCACGTTCACACCACCAATTCGCACGACGGAAAAGTGCCGCTTTCGCAGGTCGTGGAAATAGCAAAGGCGCAAGGTCTTTGCTATTTGGCAACAACCGAACATCTCGATTACGACTTCGAGTACGGCAAAAATCGCGCGCCCGTTAGGTGGCCCAACCTCGACCTCGAAAAGTATTACGAGAACTGGAAAAACGCAAAATCTGCACTTGACGCGGACAAAAACAACACGTTAAACCTCTGTTTCGGCATAGAAGCGAGTTACGATTCGAGTCAAGCGGCAAAGGAAGCGTACAAAAAAGCCATTGAAAAATATCCGTTCGACATCGTTATAAATTCGGTTCATTGCGTGGACGGCTACGACGTGTACTTCAAACTCGCGTTCCTTTTCAAAACCAAAAAAAGAGTGTATAGAAGATACCTCGAAACCATTTTGGAAAGCCTCGACGCGCCTTATCGATACGACACGGTTGCGCACATAGGCTACATCGCGCACGGCGCGCCCTATCGCGATAAGTTGTTGAGATACAAGGATTTTCCGAAAGAGATTGACGCCATACTCAACGGCATAATCGCAAGGGGCAAAGCCCTCGAAATCAACTTCCATCACGAGATGGCGCCGCAACGAGATATTATCGAAAGATATTACGAACTCGGCGGTCGCAAGATCAGTTACGGCTCGGACGCACATCGTGGCGATATTTGCAAAAACTTCGACGTGGCGTGCAAGATGTTGAAAGAGATAGGCTTCACGCATTTAAGCACATTTGTCAAACATCAAGAAGTCCTCGTTCCGATTGAATGATTTGAAAAAACGGTTTCTTTTTGAGGAACTGTTTTTTATTTGTGCGGATAAATGTCGTAGTGTGCGGTTTATTATAGAAACGCGCATACATATCGTTGAATTTACGGATAATAGATAAGCAATTTTTTTGCGCACGATTGACTATTTATCAATCTTAGTTTATATTATATAAACGGCAATCGTTTTAACGATGCGCCGCGTGAGGTGAATCTATGAAAAAAAATCTCGAAAAAATATTTGCGTCCTGCTCGATTGTCGTGGCAATCATTCTCATTATGGTGCTTGTCGTCACGGCGTTCGGCGGTATCGACGCAAACGAATTTAACAGCAAACTCGTAAGAGGCTTGATTATCACGCTCGCAATTCTCTATCTCGTTCTTTCGATAATCTCGCTCGTGCTTATCTTCGTCAACAGCGACGTCGTGAAAGAAATCACCCTTCGTCAAGAAAAGGGCGGCAGCGTGAGAGTGTCTTCCAGTGTCATCACCAAGTTCGTCAAGAATACTTGCAAGCAAGTCGAGGGCGTTAAGTGTCAAAAGGTCGCTCTCGTCAGCGACGAATACGGCGTACGCCTCAAAACGAACGTAAAAGTCGTGGATAAGGACGTTCTCGAAACGGAAACTTATTTACGCACTTTGCTCGAAGACGTGTTCCTCGGCGAGTTCGGATTTAAGTTCAGTTCTATCGAAATCAAGGTTATGGCTCTTACGCCCAACTACAAGGCAGACCAAGCCGAAGTTCAGGCGAAAGTCGAAAAGAAACTTGCAGAAATGAAAGCGCAAGAAGAAAAGAACGCTCAAAACGAGCAATCTGAAGAAAACGTAGAAAATGTCGAAAACGTCGAATCCGTTGAAAACGCAGAAAGCGCAGAGCAAGCGGAAGTTCAAGACGGCGAAACGGAAGTTGAAAAGCAAGCGGAAGAAACCGAAACCGTTGAAGTCGAAGCAGTTGAAGACGAAGCGCAAGAAGTTGCGCAAGACAAAGCACTTGAAGACGAAGTCGAAAACGGCGAGAAAAACGTAGAATCCGTCGAATCGGAAGAAGCGCAAACCGAATCCGACAGCGACGAAAAAGCAGAATAATCCAAAACAGAATAACGTATGACGCCGTCGGCGTCAGGAGGGAATAATGAAAGAAGTTTATCTTACCCAGGAAGGTCTTGAAGAACTTAAACAAAGACTTGACTATCTCATCGTATATTTGCGTGAAGACGTTGCAAAGAAATTGCAACACGCAAGAGAACTCGGCGACTTGTCGGAAAATGCCGAATACGACGCGGCAAAACAAGAGGAAAGCCAAGTCGCTTCCGAAATCAAGGACCTCGAAGAGCGCATTAAGAACGCTGTCATCATCGAAAAGAGCGGCACGCACAAAGTGTCCATCGGCAACACCGTCACCGTCGAATATCTCGGCGAACTCGACGACGAAGAAGACCGCGTTATGACCGTGCAACTCGTCGGCGAAACCGAAGCGGACTTTTCAAAGGGTAAAATCAGCAACGAATCGCCTTTGGGCAAGTCTTTGGTCGGAAAAAAGAACGGCGAAATCGTCAGGTTCACAACCGCTCACGGAACCGAAGAATACAAGGTCGTCGGCATCAAATAACAACCATAAACAAATGCGCGTGCGCCTGCCTTTTTCGGCAAGCGTATTGCTTTTATAGAGAGAAATTACAATGAGTGAAGAAATCCGCAACAACGCACCCGAACAAGAAAAAGAAGTAGACGTAAACGAGGTGCGCAAAGTCAGAATCGCAAAACTCGACGAGCTTGTCCAAAAGGGCGAAAATCCGTTTGAAATCACGTCCTACGAGCGCACCGCAACCGCCGGACAAATCCTTGCAAATTACGACGAGTACGAGGGCAAGGAAGTCAGCATCGCGGGTAGACTTATGTCTAAACGCATTATGGGCAAGGCGAGTTTCGGTCATATTATGGACAGCGACGGCAAAATGCAAGGCTATTTCAGCCGCGACGATATGGGCGTCGACGAATACCAGGCGTTCAAAAAGACTGACGTGGGCGATATTATCGGCATAAAAGGCTTTGTGTTCAAAACCAAAACGGGTGAAATTTCCGTACACGTCAAGAGCGCGACTTTGCTCTCCAAATCCTTGCTTCCGTTGCCCGAAAAGTATCACGGACTTCGCGACCCCGAACTTCGCTTCCGTCAACGCTACGTCGACCTTATCGCAAATCCCGAAGTCAAAGAAGTGTTTGTCAAACGCAGCAAAATCATTTCCACAATCCGCGAAGTGCTTGACAAAAAAGGATTTATCGAGGTCGAAACCCCCGTGCTTAACACGCTCGCGGGCGGCGCGAACGCTCGTCCTTTCATCACGCACCACAACACCCTTGACATTGATATGTATATGCGTATCGCAACCGAGTTGCACCTCAAGCGTTGCATCGTCGGCGGATTCGAGAAGGTGTACGAGATAGGCCGTCAGTTCCGCAACGAGGGTATGGACACCAAGCATAACCCTGAATTTACCACAATCGAACTTTACCAAGCGTACGTCGATTACAACGAGATGATGCGCATAACCGAAGAACTTTACACGACGGCGGCACAGCGCGTTTGCGGCGGTTTGGACATCGTGTACCAAGGCACGCCTCTCTCGCTCAAAACGCCGTGGGAACGTCTTACGATGGTCGAGGCAGTGAAGAAGTATACGGGACTCGATTTCGACAATCAACCGCTTTGCGACCTCATCGCCGCGGGCAATAAGATGGGACTCGAAATGGCACCCGATACCTCGTGGGGTCACGCGCTCTACAACATCTTCGACGCATTCGTCGAGGAAAAACTCACGGGCCCCGTGTTTATCACCGATTATCCCGTCGAGGTCAGTCCCCTCGCCAAGAAGAAACCGTCTGATCCTCGCCTTACCGAGAGATTCGAGTTCTTCATCTGCGCAAGCGAGGGCGGCAACGCTTTCAGCGAACTCAACGATCCTCTCGATCAACGTTCGCGTTTCGAGCAACAAATGCTCGCCAAAGCCAAAGGCGACGAAGAAGCCCAACCCTACGACGAGGACTTCTGCACCGCGCTCGAATACGGTATGCCCCCGACCGGCGGACTCGGCATCGGCATCGACCGTATGGTTATGTTCCTCACGGACAGTGCGTCTATACGCGATGTGTTGTTGTTCCCCACAATGAAACCCCTCAAATAAGACCGCGCTAAATCGCGACTAACTTTGTCAGGCACGGCTTGTCTCAAAATCACGTACGTCGGTACGTTGGGTTTTGATTCAAGCCGTGCCTTTCGCGTTATTCATCGATTTATCGCGGTCTTATTTGAGGGGATTTATTGTACTTTCTTGTTAGAAGACGGAACACGAGCCGCAACGGCGGCGAGAAAAGCGAGCGTCGAGCTTGACGGATAGTACAAGCGACTGCGCCGTTTGGGTGCGCAGCTGGCGGACAAAGCGCTGTGGCACGGCTTTCAGCCGATTTGTATTGCCAACAGCCCGTCTGCCGTTCGTTGCTTGCAACGAACTAGCGATTGCTACGAAGTCAATCGCGTCAGTGTTGCCCCACGCGAAGCGGACGCCGTGGGTTCCCTCAAAGTATGCAGAGGGGGAACGGCGGTATGGGCGCGACGCGTTAAACAACACATCCTGTGAATGTGTTGTAGCCAAAGCGAACGAGGCGGATTGTCTTGCAAACGCCGAAGTCCAAACACGTGAGGAAGGGGGAAAGTTGTATTTTATATTGTTGTTGTTCGGTACGTTGGGTTTTGATTCAAGCCGTGCCTTATTATTCATTATTAATTTCTTTCTTACTTTTCTTTATATTTTTTTAAGTTGAAAATCATTGTATCTATGTTATAATCTATCCATAAATATATTTGAGGTGAACGATGAGTTTCAATATTTTGCTTGCGGAAGACGACGAGGATATAGTCAAACTGCTTAAACTTTATCTCGAAAACGAAGGCTTCGTTACGTTCCGTGCGAAGGACGGCGTTGATGCGGGCGAGATTTTCGACAAGGAAAAAATCGACCTCGCACTCGTCGATATTATGATGCCCAGAATGAACGGATACGAATTGACCAAATATATCCGTCAAAAGAGCAATATCCCCATTATCATTCTTTCGGCGGCGCAACTCGACAGCGACAAAATTTTGGGGCTCAATCTCGGCGCGGACGATTATATGGTCAAGCCGTTCAATCCCCTCGAACTCATTGCGCGCATAAACGCGAACTTGCGCCGTTTCTACAAATTCGGCAACGCGCAGGACGAGGACACGGGCAAAATCACCATAGGTGAACTGACCCTCGACACCAACACGCTCACTCTTGAAAAGAGGGGCGTTCCCGTCAATCTCACCGCAACAGAGTATAAGATTTTGCTTATGCTTATGAAGTCGCCGGGCAGGGTGTTCACAAAAATGCAGATATACGAAGAAGTCAACGGCGACTACTACGCAAACGACGACAACACTATGATGGTGCATATCTCCAACATTCGCGACAAAATCGAGGACGACCCGAAAAATCCGCGTTACATAAAGACGTTAAGAGGTCTCGGATATAAGATTGAAAAACAATAAACCGCACAAAAATGATGATTATGTGTTACAAAACGGTGTTTTAAGTGCCGATTGTGACGATAATCGTAAAAAAGACGGGCGCAATAAAAGAATGAAAAACGCGCCGCACATCGACAACGCAAGTTTTCTTGCGTTGCTTATTCGCAGTTTCGTTTCATTTTCGCTGATTATAATTCTGGGCGTTGTTGCCATATTTATTTTGGTAAACTGGGCTTTTTCGCCAAACGGCATAAACATACGGCAAAAGAATATTTCCGACTATAAATCCTATCTCGAAAGCGGCAACTATCAAAAGATTCCGTCAAACAAAATTCTCGGCGACAACGGGTGGCTCGAAGTTGTTACGGCGGACGGGAACACCGTTTATTCCACTCGCGCCGAAAGCGGCGTTTACACGCAAGGCGAACTCGATTGCATAGTCCGCTACAACGTCGGCGAAACGAGAGAAGTGCACAATTTCAAACTCGCGACCGACAAGTATAACTACCTTGTCACCATAAGTTACAACGACAGCAAGGGCAATCCGCAAGAGCGTTACTATCTTTTGAGCAAGGGTGAGGACGGGTTGTACCGTATCGTTTCATCGTCCATTTCCACGACAAAAACGAGTTTTACGCAACAAGAGTACGAATATCTCACCTACAACGCCGTACATTCCGAACAAATGCTGTATCGCCTTTCCTTTAAGGGTGCGGACGGGGTGGATTATTACGCCGTTTTCCTCACCGAAAACGAAAACAACACTGCCGTCGTGTATTTGTTAATCGTGGTTATCGTGCTTTGTATTCTCGCATTGTTTGCGACGGTTATGGTGTTTTACGTTCGCTACATCAACAAGCACGTTCAAAAACCGCTTGCGGTGCTGTCCTACGCAATGACGACGTTCCCGTCGAAAGAAAAGCACGAACATTTGAACTACAAAGGCTCGAAAGAGTTTGAACACCTTTACGACAGTTTCAACGAAATGGTGGACCTTCTCGACGCGAGCGAGCAGCAAAAACTTGCGCTCGAAGCGGACAAACAACGTATGCTTGCAGGATTGTCGCACGACCTGAAAACCCCTGTCACCATAATTCAAGGCTTCACGAAAGCGATAAAAGACGGTTTGGTGAGCGACGAGGACAAGCAAAAGTATTTGCAGATAATCCTTACCAAATCCGACCAAATGGTCGCGCTCATCAATCAATTTTACGAGTACAATAAACTCGAACACCCCGACTTCGCGCTTGACAAAAAACCTTGCGACGTTGCGGAACTTGCAAGAAGTTTCCTTGCGGGAATATACGACGAGTTCGAGATACGCGGCTACAACCTCGACGCACAGATTTGCGAAGAACGCCTCGTTTGCGACTTGGACAAAGGGCAGTTTTTGCGCGTGTTCGAGAACATAACGGGCAATTTCTTCAAGTACACGCCGAAGGGTTCGACGTTGCTTTTCGGCGTTCAAAGAGAAGAAAACAAGGTGAAAATCGCAATCGCGGACAACGGACTCGGCATAAACGAGGAATCGAAAAAAGACGTGTTCAAGGCGTTCGCGGTGGGCGAAAAATCCCGCAACAATCAAGGCTCGGGGCTCGGACTTGCCGTTTGCAAAAAAATCGTCACCATGCACGGCGGAAACATCGAACTTGCAAAAGAGCCTATAAAGGGTTACAACACCGAATTCGATATTACGCTCGATTTAAGCGAGGATTCGCAAAAATGATTACAGCAAAAGTGCCTGCAAAACTCAATCTGTCGCTTGCCGTAACGGGCAAAAGAGGGAATATGCACACCCTCGATATGATTATGTATCCGTATGAAAAATTTGAGGATATAGTCGAGTTTTGCCCCGTCGACGGAAAAGTCGGGTTCGACGTGTTCATAAAGGGCGGTTTCGACGGCTTGGACGAGGAAAGATTTTTGGCTTTTGCACGCGACAAATTCGACGCAATCGCAAAGCGTTTGCAAGTGGGAGGAAAAATCGAAATTTTCAAAGGCGTACCCCTCGGCGCAGGGCTCGGCGGCTCGTCGGCGACGATTGCGTGCGTGTATAAAGCCGCAATCGAATATCTGCGCGAAAAAGGTCAAAATATGTCGTTAGATGTCGAGTTTTTGCTATCTTTGGGCAGTGACGTGCCGTATATGGTTCAGGGCGGCGTATGCCGCGTTTCGGGAGTGGGCGAAGTCATAGAGAAACTGGAAAGCGATGGCAGAATCGAGGTGTGCGAGATTATCGCAAAGGGCGGAAGCGACAGCGGAAAATGCTATAAACTGCTCGACGAACTGTGCGGCGAAAAATTCGACGTCGCAAACGTTCCGACGACGGTTGCCGAAGCAATCGAAGTTGCGAGAAACGACCTTTTTGAGCCTGCCTGTATTCTCAATCCGCAAATAAAAGACGCTTGCGACGAGTTGAAAGAAAGAGGATTCGACAAAATTTTTATGTCGGGAAGCGGAAGCACCGTTTTTGCAATTTCGGGTTTCGCAAAATAAAAACATCACAAAAGTACGAAATAAAGTTTGTTTTTTAACATTTTTTACGAAATGATTTTTGTAAATTGTGCATTTTTGCAAAAAATTTACATTTTAACTCTTGTATGCGCGCGTGCTTTTTGCTATAATAAGCGTAAATAATATTAGAAGTATATCCTTGATTGATAAGGGATTTGCTTTTGGAGAAGGTAATGGCAAAACAAAATGACAGTTATGCAAGTTATTTGTTCCACGAAGGGACGAATTATCAAGCGCATAAGATGTTCTCGCCCGTTCCGAGTGCAAAAGACGGCGTAGACGGTTGGGATTTCGCCGTATGGGCACCCAACGCCGCGTCCGTTTCGGTCGTGGGCGATTTTAACGACTGGGACGTAAACGCCAATCGTATGCAGAAACAAGACGACGGCGTATGGACGGCTTTCGTTGCCGGCGCAACGCAATTTCAAGCGTACAAATACGCGATAACGTCCGAGAGCGGCGAAACCGTCTTTAAGTGCGACCCTTACGGATTGCATTTCGAGACCGCGCCCGCAAACGCTTCCAAACTTTATGACATTTCGGGCTACCGCTGGAAAGACAAAAAGTGGATGAGAGAAAGGGAAAACTACAACCCCTACGGCTCGCCTATCAACATCTACGAGATTCATTTCGGCTCGTGGAAGAAGTATGCCGACGGCAACTACATCAATTACAGCGCGATGGCGGACGAACTCATCCCTTACGTCAAAAAGATGGGCTATACGCACATCGAGGTTATGCCGCTCACCGAGTATCCTTTCGACGGAAGTTGGGGCTATCAGACGACGGGTATGTTTGCGCCGACTTCCCGCTACGGCACGCCGAAAGACCTTATGGAATTTGTCGACCGCTGCCATAGAGCGGGCATAGGCATTATTCTTGACTGGGTGCTTGCGCACTTCCCTCGCGACGAGCAAGGTTTGCGCCTTTTTGACGGCACGCCCCTTTACGAATACGCCGACCCGCGCAAGGGCGAGCATAAAGAGTGGGGCACAATGGTGTACGATTTCGGCAAAAACGAAGTCAAATCTTTCCTCATATCCGCGGCGATGTTCTGGTTTGACGTATACCACATCGACGGAATCCGTTGCGACGCGGTTGCGAGTATGCTCTATCTCGACTACGGCAGAAAAGACGGCGAGTGGGCACCCAACCAATACGGCGGAAATTACAATCTCGAAGCGAAAGATTTCTTAAAACAAATGAACACCGCAATACTTTCAAAGTATCACGGCGCGCTCACCATAGCCGAGGAAAGCACCGCTTATCCTATGATAACCAAGCCTGCCTACGACGGCGGACTCGGATTCAATTTCAAGTGGAATATGGGCTGGATGAACGACAGTTTGCATTATCTGTCCCTCGACCCGTTTTTCAGAAAAGACAATCACAACAACCTTACTTTCGCAATCACGTACGCATACAGCGAAAATTACATTCTTCCCGTTTCCCACGACGAAGTCGTACACGGCAAGTGCAGTATGATAAACAAAGTGCCGGGCGACTACGACCAAAAGTTCGAGGGACTCAAAGCGTTTTACGGCTTTATGATGGGACACCCCGGCAAGAAACTCAACTTTATGGGCAACGAGTTCGCGCAGTTTATCGAATGGAATTACGCCCAACAACTCGACTGGTTCTTGCTCGATTATCCGCGCCACCGCACCTTCCAAAAGTTTATGAAAGACCTCAACGCTTTCTATCTCGAAAACAAGGCGATGTGGCAACTCGACTGCACATACGACGGGTTCAAGTGGATAGTGGTGGACGACAATTCGCAAAACGTCGTATCCTTCATACGCAAGGCGGCGGACGGCGAGTATGTCATATGCGTTGTCAACTTCTCGCCCGTCGAAAGACTCAAATACGTTATGGGCGTACCCGAGGGCGTGACGTACAGAGCGGATTTGTATTCCGCACTCAAAAAGTACGGCGGCGAGGAAGAAAGACGCCCCTCGTTCAGAGCGAGCGCGAAACCCTCGCACGGTTATCCGTATTCAATAAAAGTCAATATTCCCAAAAACTCTGTTATGTTTTTGAAGCCGGAATATAAGGAGGAAAAATAAATGAGCAAAATTTCCAAAAAGGAATGTATCGCAATGCTTCTTGCGGGCGGTCAGGGTACAAGACTGGGCGTGCTTACCTCGTCGGTCGCAAAACCCGCAGTGCCGTTCGGCGCAAAGTATCGCATCATCGATTTTCCGCTTTCCAACAGCATCAACAGCGGTATCGATACAATAGGCGTTCTCACGCAGTATCGTCCCTTCGAGTTGCATCAATACATAGGCAACGGTCAGCCGTGGGATTTGGACAGACTCAGCGGCGGTATCTACGTTTTGCCGCCGTATATGGGCGCAAAATCGGGCGAGTGGTACAAAGGCACGGCGAACGCAATCTACCAAAATATAGACTTTATCGACAACTATAGCCCCGATTACGTCGTGATTCTGAGCGGCGACCACATCTACAAGATGGATTATCACGATATGCTCAAAGAGCATAAACGCAACGGCGCGGACTGCACCATTGCCGTGCGCGACGTACCCATCGAGGAAGCAAGCCGCTTCGGTATTCTCAATCTCAAAAAGAACAGCAAACAAATCGAGGAATTCGAGGAAAAACCGAAGAATCCCAGAAGCACGAAGGCTTCTATGGGCATTTATATCTTCACTTGGGAAAAACTGCGCAAGTACCTCATCGAGGACGAAAACGACAAGGATAGCGAAAACGATTTCGGCAAAAACATCATTCCCAAAATGCTCGCGGACGGACAGAGAATGTACGCGTATCAATTTGACGGTTACTGGAAGGACGTCGGTACGATTTCGTCCTTGTGGGAAGCAAATATGGACGTTCTCAAGGGCGACGAGTTCAATCTCGACGACGACAAGTGGAAGATTTACGCGCGCAACAACGCCGAGCCGCCGCACTACGTCGCGCCGACCGGCAACGTCATAAACTGCCTCGTCAGTGAAGGTACCGTAATCAACGGCACGGTCAAAAACAGCATAGTGTCCAACTCGGTCAAAATAGGCAAAGACGCGTATATCGAGGAATCCGTCATTATGCCCGGCGCGGTTATCGAAGACGGCGCGGACGTCAGATATTCGATCGTCGGCTGGAACGCGGTCGTCGGCAAAAACAGTATGGTCGGCGAAACGCTCGAACATTGCAACCCGGGCGAGTGGAAAATCAGCGTAATCGCCCCGAACTACACTCTTGCACCGAACTCGGTTGTCGGCGCAAACGAAATGATAGGTTAAGGAGGGAAGAATATGAAAAACAATACGATGGGCGTTTTGTTCGCGTCCGACCCCGACAGCCATCTTAACGATTTGACAATCCATCGCACCACGGCTTCGTTGCCGTTTGCGGGAAGATACCGTCTTATCGACTTCACGCTGTCCAACCTCGTACACGCAAATATCACCACGATAGGCATCGTCACGCGCAACAACTACAATTCCCTTATGGACCACCTTCGTATGGGTCGCGACTGGGACTTGAACAGAAAAAACAGCGGCCTTACGCTTTTCCCGCCTTTTGCGTTCAACAGCGAGCATAAGGTTTACAAGGGCAAAATCGAAGCGTTGTTCAATCTGCGCGGCTATCTTTTGAACAACAACGAGGAATACGTCGTTATATCCAACACGAATATCGCTTGCAACATCGATTTTGACGAAATCGAGGCTTTCCACATCGAAAAGGGCGCGGATATAACCGTTCTCACCTACAAAACCGACGATATTACGCCGAGAAAACTCATCATTTCGTCGGACAAAAATCACCGTATCACCGATATGCGCTACGCGGTGGCAAGCGACACGGGCAAGCAACAATGCAATCTCAATGTTTACTTCATCAAGAAGGACTTGCTCATATCCCTTGTCGACAACGCATACGCGCACGGCTGCTACGACTTCGAAAAGGACATCCTTCAAGAAAACCTTTCCGAACTCTATATTATGAACTATGAGGTCAAGGAATACGTCGCCGTCATCGACCGTATCCCGACCTATTTCAAACGCAGTATGGACTTGCTCAAACCCGAAGTGAGAGACGCCTTGTTCTACAAACATTCCACCATTCTCACAAAGGTCAAGGACAGCGTTCCCGCAAGGTATAAAGGCGGCGCAAACGTCAAAAATTCAATCATCGCCGACGGTTGCGTCATCGACGGCACAGTCGAAAACTCCATTCTTTTCCGTTCCGTCAAGGTCGGCAAAGGCGCAGTCATTCGCAATTCCATCGTTATGGAAGACACTATCGTCATGGAAAACGCCTCTCTCGATTACACCATCACCGACAAGGACGTCATCATTCAGCCGGGACGTGTGTTGAGCGGGTATGAGACTTATCCTATGGTGGTCGTCAAAGGTAAGGTGATTTAAGCGCGCTATTGAGCGCATAGCGGTGTCAGACACCTTCGCCCGTCAACTCATTTACGCATTGTAAATTAGGGTTGCCGTGCGAAAGTATCTTCCTTGCTCTGCATCTCAATATCGCACTCAAATTAAGCGCGCTATTTGGCGAATAACTGCGTCAGATACGATTTTTTCACAAGTCACGTACGCCTAAGTACGCTCGTTGTTCAAAAATCGCATCTTCCTTGTTCTTCATCCAAATATCACGCTTAAATAAAGAGTATGTACTCAAAAAGCGCGCTTAAATAACGAATACTCGTTCAAGGTGTACTTATAAACGGAATGTGCTAATTCGCAGACGGAATTGGAATCGCAAGGCGATGACCGTAGCGAGCGTCGAGCTTGACGATTAGTACAAGTGAACGGGCGAGTGTGGATTTTTTCGCCCGTGAACGAGTGGCATAACAAAGGGACGATACCTTTCTATGCGAGCACCGAGTGTTGCCCCACGCGAAGCGGACGCCGTGGGTTCCCTCAAAGTATGCAGAAGGGGAACGGCGGTAGGGGAAACACGTGAGGAAGGGGGAAACTTTAATTCAAAGATTATCTCAAACTCTAATATAAAAAGAGGACTGTTTATGAAAATTTTATTTGTTGCATCAGAAGCAATGCCGTTCGTCAGGTCGGGCGGCTTGGGCGACGTCGCCGGCGCGCTTCCGAAGGCTCTCAATGCGCTCGGTCACGATTGCAGAGTTATTATTCCTTTCTACAAAGAGGAAATCAAAGAAACTTATCGCGATTCGTTCAAGTTCGTCGCTTCGACGTTCGTCGATTTGAGTTGGCGTCGTCAATACTGCGGCGTTTACGAAGCGGTTTACGACGGCGTAACTTACTACTTCGTGGACAACGAGTATTATTTCAAGCGTAAAGGTCTTTACGGTCATTTCGACGACGGCGAACGCTTTGCGTTCTTCTCCAAAGCCGTTCTCGAAGCATTGCCGCTCATCGACTTTTATCCCGACGTGTTGCACGCAAACGACTGGCACACCGCGCTTACGCCCGTATTTCTCGACGTATTTTATCGCGCAAGCGAGGACTATCAACGCATAAAGACGGTGTTCACAATCCACAATATCGAGTTCCAAGGCAAGTACGGCGACAGCCTCATTTGCGACATTCTCGGTTTGCCCGAATGGGCGCGCCCGCTCGTTATGAACGGCGATTGCGTAAACTATATGAAGGGCGGTATCGAATCCTCGAACGCAGTCACCACCGTCAGCGAAACGTACGCGCAAGAGATTCTCGACCCGTTCTATTCCTACGGACTCGAGGGCATACTTTCAAACCGCAGATACAAACTTCACGGCGTCGTCAACGGCATAGACCAAGTGCTTTACGACCCCAAGACCGACAAAAAACTTTTTGCGGACTACACCGTCAAAAACTACGCGGTCAAAAAGGCGGAAAACAAGAAGGCTCTTTGCGAGATGATAAACTTGCCGTTTAACGAAAATCGTCCGCTCATCGCAATGGTCACGAGGCTCACCGAACAAAAGGGGCTCGACCTCGTGGGCGCGGTCATCGACGATATTATGCGCGCCGACGTTCAAGTGGTGGTTCTCGGCACGGGCGACTGGAAGTATGAGAATATGATTAAGTCCGTCGAGGAACGTCACCCCAACAAGTTCAGAGCCATTCTCGCGTTTTCAAGCGATTTGGCAAGCAAACTATACGGCGCGAGCGATATGTTCCTTATGCCGTCCAAATTCGAGCCGTGCGGACTTTCGCAACTCATCGCAATGCGTTACGGTTCGGTGCCGGTGGTTCGCGAAACGGGCGGACTCAAAGACACCGTGCCTGCGTACAATCCCGAAACGGGCGAGGGCAAAGGTTTCACGTTCAAGACCTACAACGCATACGATATGCTCGACGCGATTTGGCGCGCTTACGCAACCTACAACGACAAGGACAACTGGGACAATATCGTCAAAAACGATATGAAATCCAATTTCAGTTGGGAAGTCAGTGCCAAAAAGTATGTCGACATCTATCAAAATCTGTAAAAACTCGCTTTGCGGCAACGTCGCAAGGCTTCAAAAATAAAAAATAATTATCTTTCGTCCGGGGGGAAAGCGGAAGGAAGGAAAGGATATGAAATTCAACATTACGCAAAAGGAAATCAAAAACAGCATTTCCGGCGTGCTAACGAGTTATTTCGGCGTAAAACCCGAAGACGCAAGCAAAGCGCAAATCTACCGCGCAACATGTATGGTCATTCGCGATTTGCTCACCAGCGAACGCGTAAACTTCAAAAAAGAGTGCCGTGCGCAGAACGCAAAACAAGTCTACTATATGTCGATGGAATTTTTGCTCGGCAGGTCGCTTCGCAACCATCTTTTCAATATGGGTATCACCGACGAGGTGACCAAAGCAGTTGAAAGTTTCGGCGTAAAGATGGACGAAATCTACGCTTTCGAGCCCGACGCGGGTCTCGGAAACGGCGGCCTCGGCAGACTTGCCGCAGCATATATGGATTCGCTCACGTCGTGCGATTATGCGGCAAACGGATTCTGCATTCTTTACGACTACGGCATTTTCAAGCAAGTCATCGTTGACGGTTGGCAACTCGAACAACCCGACGATTGGCTCAAAATGGGCGACGTTTGGCTCAATCCTCGTCCCGAAGAAACCTATCAGGTCAAGTTCGGCGGCGTTGTGGACCAAAACTGGCAAGACGGCAAACTCACCGTAACTCAAAGAGATTGCACCGTCGTCAACGCCGTGCCGTACGATATGAACGTATCCGGTTACGACACGAGCGCGGTCAACCGTTTGAGACTTTGGAAGTCGCAAGCGCCGCAAGATTTCGATATGGATATGTTCAGCAAGGGCGAATATATCAAGGCGAGCGCGGCAAAGGCTATGGCAGAGTCCATCAACAAAGTGCTTTATCCCGCCGACGACCACATCGAAGGCAAATCTTTGCGCCTTAAACAACAATACTTCTTCGTTTCGGCGTCCATTCAATCGATATTGCGCCGTCACCTGAAGTTCAATCCAAGCCTCGACAACCTCGCGGACAGAGTTGCAATCCACATCAACGACACGCACCCCACGCTTTGTATACCCGAACTTATGCGCCTTCTTCTCGACGAATACGGCTACGGTTGGGATCAGGCTTGGGACATCACCACGCACGTCATTTCCTACACCAACCACACCGTTATGGCGGAAGCGCTCGAAAAGTGGCCTCAAAGCCTTTTCCAAAGTCTGCTTCCTCGTATCTACCAAATCGTGCAGGAAATCAATCAACGCTTCTGCGGCGAGTTGTGGGCGTACTATCCCAACAACTGGGACGTGGTCAACCGCAACGCAATCCTTGCAAACGGTCAGGTCAAAATGGCAAATCTCTGCCTTGCGACTTCGCATACGATAAACGGCGTCAGCGCGTTGCATAGCGACATTCTCAAAAACGACGTTTTTGCGGATTACTATCGTATGCACCCCGAAAAATTCACCAACGTCACCAACGGCATTACGCACAGACGTTGGGTCGCGCAAGCAAATCCGCGCCTTGCGAGTTTATTAAACGAACTCATCGGCGACGGTTGGCTCAAAGACGCGGACAAATTGCAAGACTTGCAAAAGTATATGGGCGACAGACAAGTGCTTGACCGCCTTGCCGACATCAAACTTCAAAACAAGCAAGACCTTGCAAAATATATCCTCGAACACAATGGCGTAGAAGTCGATCCGAGCAGCATATTCGACGTACAGGTCAAGAGATTGCACGAGTACAAGCGTCAACTTCTCAACGCGCTCAATATCCTCGATCTCTATCTGCAAATCAAAGAGAATCCGAACCTCGACATCCATCCGCGCACGTTCATTTTCGGCGCGAAAGCGGCAAGCGCATACTATATGGCAAAGCAAATCATTCGCTTCATATGCGCGCTCGGCAATCTCGTCAACAACGATCCCGACGTCAAGGGCAAACTCAAAGTCGTGTTCCTTGAAAACTACCGCGTATCCCTTGCCGAAATCATTATGCCGGCGGCGGAAGTCAGCGAGCAAATCTCTCTTGCGGGTAAAGAGGCGAGCGGCACGGGCAATATGAAGTTTATGATAAACGGTGCGCTCACAATCGGCACGCTCGACGGCGCAAACGTGGAAATCCATTCCGAAGTCGGCGACGGCAACATCTTCCTTTTCGGTATGCTCGCAAATGAAGTCGAGGATTTGTGGCGCAGAGGTTACAATCCCTCGCACTATTATCAAACCAATCCGCGCATCAAACGCCTCATCGATACGCTTCGTCAAGGCGTCAACAACATATCTTTCGGTGAAATTGCGGACTCGCTCACGACCGGTCGCGGTGGTCAACCCGACAGTTATATGGTTCTTGCGGACTTTGACAGTTACTCGGCGGCGCAACGTCGCGTAAACGACACCTATCTCGACAAAGAAACGTGGAATCGTATGTCGCTTGTCAACATCGCAAAAGCAGGATTCTTTGCGGCAGACAGGTCCGTCGAGGAATACGCAACTCGCATTTGGAACTTGCAAAAAGTTCGTCATTGAGCGAATAACTGCGTCACGCGCACTCGTCTAAACAGTCACATACAAAAAGTATGCTCCTGTCTATACGAGTGCGGCGTTCCTTGTTCTTCATCTCAATGACACGCTTTTTGGGGACCGAGAGTAGGCTGAAAAAAAAAGACGTGCGCCATTAAGCGACTAACCGTGTCACGTGCACTCGTCTAAACAGTCACATACAAAAAGTATGCTCCTGTCTATACGAGTGCGGCGTTCCTTGTTCTTCATCTCAATGACACGCTTTTTGGGGACCGAGTGTAGGCTGAAAAAACAAGACGTGCGTCATTGAGCGACTAACCGTGTCACGCGCACTCGTCTAAACAGTCACATACAAAAAGTATGCTCCTGTCCATACAAGCGCGGCGTTCATTGCTCTTTATCTCATTTGAGCACTTTTTTGGACCGAGTGTGGTTTGAAAAATAGAATGTGCGCGATGTGAGCAATAATTAGTTTTGGGGTGCGGGGTAAAACCTCGCCCTCAATTATTAATTATTCATTATCGATTAACCGTATGTACAATCCTTTGCTTCACAAAAAGCCGTACGGGGCGAGCGTTATAAATCAAGAAACGCGCATAACTTTCCCCGTTGACAACTCGCTTGGCATAAAGCGAGTTTTTGTCGTATTGCGCCAAGTTTTCGGCGAGGGTGGCGAAGTCGCGGGCGAGTCCTTGCGCTACGAATTGCCTTTGTTGCGTTGCGTGAACGGTCAGGACATTTTTGTCGGTTCTTTCGCGCTTTCGGCGTGGGGTATTTGGAAGTATCGCTTCGAGGGCGAGTTTGCAAACGGAGATTTGGCGTTCTTCGGCAGAGGACTCGACGGAACGGCAGTTTGCGGCGACTGGTTGCCCGAATGGCAGTTGACCGTAACGAAATGCGACTATAAAACGCCGATTTGGGCAAAACAAGGCGTAACTTATCAAATATTTGCCGACAGATTTTGTAAGGTCGGGGACAAGCCGTTCACAAAAAGAGGCAGATTGCACGCCGATTGGTACGAACGTCCCGACATCGCCGAAGACGGCAGAGACTATCGAGCGGACGACTTTTTCGGCGGTAATATCGAGGGCATAATCTCAAAACTCGATTATCTTCAATCGCTCGGCGTAACTTTGATTTATCTTTCGCCCGTGTTCGAGTCTTGCTCGAATCATCGTTACGATACGGGGGATTATCTGAAAATAGACCCGCTGTTCGGCACGGAAGAAGAATTTGAAAATCTCGTAAAAAAAGCCGACGAAAAGGGTATAAAAATTATGCTCGACGGCGTGTTTAACCACACGGGCTCGGACAGCAAGTATTTCAACAAAGAGGGAACGTATCCCGATTTGGGCGCATACCAAAGCAAGCAATCGCCGTACTTCGACTGGTACTATTTCACAAAGTATCCCGACGAATACGCGTGCTGGTGGGGTAGCACCGTCGTGCCGACCGTCAACAAGAGCGCGCAAGGATTTTGCGATTTGATTTTGGGCAAAAACGGCGTCATCGACAAGTGGTCGAAAGCGGGCGTAAAAGGCTGGCGACTCGATGTCGTAGACGAGTTACCCGTCGATTTTACCAATAAACTTTGTTCGCGTATAAAGAGCGAGGGCGAGGATATGCTCGTCGTCGGCGAGGTTTGGGAAGACGCGTCGATAAAGATTGCGTACAGCGAATGGCGACCCTATTTTATGGGCGAGCAACTCGATTCGGTTATGAACTATCCTTTCAAGGAAGCGATTTTGGCGTACGCGCTCACGGGCGACAAAAATGCGTTTATATCCGATGTCACAACAATTTTGGAGCATTATCCCAAACAATCTCTCGACGTTCTTATGAACCTTGTGGACAGCCACGACACCGCTCGCGCGATAACCGTTCTTTCGGGTGTAAAACCGCCTTATTCAAAGAAGAACAGAGCGGACTTTACGCTTTCTTGCGAGCAGTACGACCTTGCAAAACGCAGACTAAAACTCGCAAGCGCGTTGCAGTATACCTTGCCGGGTGTCCCGTGCGTATTTTACGGCGACGAGGTCGGCAAACAAGGTTATGAAGACCCGCTCAATCGCGGAACGTATCCGTGGGGCAGAGAGGATACCGATTTGCTTGCGCATTATCGAAAACTCGGCGAATTGCGCCGCACTTTCGCACCGTATTTGCAAGGCGAAACGCATTTCGTACCCGACCCCGACAAACTAATTTTCGAGCGTGTTTGCATGGACGGCGTATTGCGAGTCGAATCTCAAAGTATGTGGCTTTCGATAAGCGTAAACGGAAAAACAATTATGTTAATTAATAATTAACAATTAATAATTAATAATTGCGGAAGGCGAAGCCTTAATCCGAAAAATTGTTCGAAGACTACTCATACACGAAATGTGCAACTTCGAAGACAAGATAAAACCGCCGTCCGCGAAGCATTACTCAAACGGCGTTGCGGTGAAAGCAACAAACAAAGTTTATTGCTTAACACTGCACTTGTTCTCGCAATCACTAACCGCGCAAGCCCTCTTTACTCTCAAAATAAGACGGGCAAGAACTTAAATCGCAATTCCGTGCGAGTGCTTGCTTGGTGAGGGCGTGCATGGTACGCAAGCGGACAAACGCTCACTTATTCAAGGCGTTCTTATACTACTACTTTGCTCTTTCGTAGACGGAACACGAGCCGCAAGGCGGCGAGCCTATGAGCGCCGAACTTTCGTCACGCACAAGCCCTTTTGCTTCAACTGCAACAGGTTGCAGTTGTTCGCCTTTGTGCTTTGCGTTCCTCGTCCCACACGCCAAAAACTACGCTTTCATCATATAACACACACATAAGTTCGCTTGTTTTTGACGTGCGGGAACCCTTGTGCGTGTAGTACAAGCGACTGCGCCGTCCGTTGGCCACTGCCTGGCGCACAAAGCGCAGTGGCATAACAAGGGGACGATACTTATCTATGTGAGTGCCGACTTCCCCTCTTGCGAACGATGTGCAATCTTTTAGAGAATTGTCGCAAGTTTGAGCAATAGGGGAAAGCCCGAAGGGAAGGGGTGATATGTTATTTTAGAGTACTCGAAGGTTACTTTTGTAGAGGAAGAATTACCCCCCGTGAGGAAGGGAAAAAAGTTTTATAAAATTTTGAAAGATTGAGATTAAAAAAGCGATATATAAAAAGAAGGCACGCAATGGCGTGCCTTCTGTAAGCATATCGCTTTTTTAATCTGCGTCGAGCGCATCCAATCTGATTTGTTTCTTTTCCTCTTTGGTGAGTTTTCTGCCTTTGGTGAGTTGCTTGCTGTCGCCGTGTTTGACAAAGAACATCAACACGATTGCGATGACGATGCAAGCCGCGCTGTAAAGGAACAAATACTTGTTGCCGCCTGCGTCCATAATCGCGCCGCCGATTGCGGGGGTGATTGCTTGCGCGGACATCGTTGCAACGTAGTAGTAACCTGTGTATTGACCGACCGTTTCCGCCGTCGAAAGTTCGGTGACCATCGGGAACGTGTTGACGTTTGCAATGATAAGACCGAAGCCTGCGATGAGGTAGAACAGAGCGAATAGCACTGCGGGGATAGCCGCAACGTCGTTGGGTGCAACTGCGAAGCAGATAAGCACGAATGAAACGACTGCGAGTGCGAAGCCGATCATAATGGATTTTCTTCTGCCGATTTTTGCCGCCATATAGCCGACGGGGATAAATGCGATTGCGCTTATGCCCATCGAAACGCCCGATATAATGGACGCAACACCTGCGGAAAGGTTGAGTGCTTTCGTCGTGTAAATGGAAAGGTTGGACGAAACCGCGTTGTAACCCATAAACCACATAAAGATGGAAGCGAGAATGAGCGCAAACGATTTGAGTCTGCCTTTTTCGAGGTCGTTTTTCGAGCCCCACCATTCTTTGGGGGAATGATACTTTTTCTTCGTGTTTTCGACAACTTGTTTTGCAAAATCGAGAGTTTCGGGTGCGACTTCTTCTTTGGTCGTGCCGTTGACGATTTCTTGCACTTCGCCGTCGGGCTTGCTGTCGAGGTTGTATTCTGCGTCGCCTTCGGAAATGAGTTCTTCGGCAAATTTTTCCGCTTCGGGATTCTCGCCTTCCGCAAAGTCGTCGATTTCGTATTTTTTGCAGATTTCTTGGCATTTTGCAACCAACTTACGCTCGTTGACGAGAGCGAGGAATCCTGCCAGAAGCAAGAGCATACCCGCCGCAACCGAACCGAAGATGATGACGTAGTTTTCAAGGCGTTGACCGAACAGAACCACCGTGTAAATCAAAAACGCTATTGCGCCGCCGATACCGCCGCAAAGATTGATGATTGCGTTTGCTTGCGAGCGCAAAGGCTTGGGCGTGACGTCGGGCATAAGCGCGACTGCGGGGGAACGGAAAGTCGCCATTGCGATAAGCACCAAAAGAAGAATGACCATATACACGACGAGGCTCTTGATGCCTGAACCGTCCTCGGCTTTGGTGCATTTTTCGTGAACCTCGTTGCTTATGTAGGTGTTCATACCTGCCGCAACGTATTTCTTGTAAGCGGCGTTGCTGTCAACGAGGTCTTGATACGTCTTGCCTTCGACGGGCGAGGCGGCAGACAAATCTTCGACGACGTTGCCGTCATAATAGTACGTCGTTGCGCCGAGCATATTGAGGACGGCTTTTTTGGATGTCATCTTGCCGTAGTAGCGCAAAGAAACGAAGTCTTCTCTTGTGACCTTATTATTGTTGAGATAGGTGAGGTCGCAATAGTTTGCGCTGCCTTCCTTGCCAGCGACCGCGTTGTCGTACCATTCTTCGAGAAGCGGTTGCATAAACGTGTCGCTGTCGAGTTGCGTTTCGATTTGAGTGGTGAGTTCTTCCGCTTTTGCTTGCTGTTTGAGTGTAGCAACCGGAACGAACACCATAAGCACTACCGCGCAAACCGTACCGATGACGATAAACGGTGTACGGCGACCCCATTTTTTGACGAGTTTGCCGTGAGCGTTGTCGCTGAGTTTGCCGAAAAGCGGCAACATAAAGAGGGACAAGAGGTTGTCAAGACCCATAATGATACCGCGCGCCCAACTCGGCAAGCCGTATGCGTGTTCCAAAAGAAGGGGAACGACAAAGTCGTATGCCGTCCAAAACAGCATAATGATTGCAAACGCAAAGCCGACCTTGAAGGTCTGCGGATAGTCGAGTTTGAGAGGCGGTCTGCCTTTCTCGTCGAGTACTGGTGCGGGTTTTTCCTTTTTACTCATAATAATCTCCTACAACAGAATATCCGTAAATTACGCGTACGCACGCGCACGATAATACAGATAAATATATTATATTGTAAAAATGTCGGATTGTAAATACTCAATATAAGCCAAATGTGTAAATTTTTTGTAAAATACGCGGTGGTTGTCAAGGATTTACAGACTTATAAATCCGTAGCAAAGCATTCCGATGGCGGCGGATATGACGATAATAAGAATAGGTTGCAGAGTTTTGCCTTTGATTTTTACAAACGATATGCCGAATAGAAATACGAAAAGGCAAGTGCCTATCAAGTCGAATTGTACGGAGTCGTGAGAGAGAACGCTCGATATTCCGAATAGAGTTGACAGCACAAAACCCACGAACACGGCAACGAGCAATCCCGTAACCGTCGAGCGAACATATGAGAAAACGCTTTGCACGGCAGGTTTTTTTATGAGGTTTGAAAACGCCATTGCGACGAGCGTTATGATAATAAGAGAGGGAAGCACCACGCCGAAAGTAGCGCAAACCGCGCCGAGTATGCTTTCGCCGACGCCCGCCGATTGCAAGACGGACACGCCCGTATACGTCGCGATATTCACGGCAAACGGTCCCGGCGTGCTTTCGGAAATTGCGATAAAGGATTGCACTTCTTCAATCGTCAGCCAGCCTTTTTCGACGACTTCCTGACTTATCATGGGAATCATCGCTTGCCCGCCGCCTATCGTGAAAAGCCCTATTTTGAAAAACGTCCAAAAGAGTTGAAGATATATCATTTTTTATCCTCCTCTTTGACGTTATTCGATACGGTTTGAATTTCGGAAATATGTGCTACATTTTCGCAATCGGCAGTTTTGTATGTGGAATCGAGATTGTAAACGTCGGTTTCGCGCACATACTCGCCCTTTTCGAGAGTGCGTCCCACGCGTTCGTTAAAGTATTCGGGCGTACCTACCGAGTGCAGAATTTTCTTGTCGTACACGCTCTTTATCGCCATTGCCGCGCACGCTATGACTATGGTTGAAAGTATGATGTATATCACTCGAACGTTTGTCAAAAGCACGAGCAAAAACGACGCGAGCATAAGCAAGTAGGACAGCAAATTCTTTTTAACATCTTTGAAAAAAGTGAACACCGCTTTTGCAATCAGCACCAAAACGCCCACGCGTATGCTTTTGAAAAAGTAGCCTGCCCATACGTTGTCTTTTACGAGTTCGATGACGTAACTTAGCGCGATTATGACGACGAGCGAGGGTATAACAACGCCCAATGTCGCAACGATTCCGCCGAGAACGCCGCACTTTTTCACGCCTATGTAGGTTGCCGTGTTTATGGCGATAGGCCCCGGCGTACTTTCCGCAATGGCAAACACGTCGGCAAGTTCGTCGTGGGTTATCCACCTTTGCTTTTTGACGACTTCGGCTTCTATGAGCGACAGCATCGCATATCCGCCCCCAAACGAAAACAAGCCTATTTTGAAAAATATGCCGAACAGTTTTAACAGGGATAACAGATATTGTTTCTTGCTTTGCTTTTCCATAGTTTTGACAAAAAGAGTATATCACTCACACTCGTCGTTGTAAAGTGCGCTCAAACCATTTGCCAAAACGCAAATTAGTGCTAAAATATAAATATGATACTTTGCGGATACGAAAAATTTTCAATGGTCGATTTCGACGGCAAAATCGCCTGCACCGTGTTTACGGGCGGGTGCAATTTCCGCTGTCCGTTCTGCCACAACGCGCCGCTTGTCGTCGGCAACCTCAAATCGCAGCAAATCGACGAAAGCGAGGTTTTCGATTATCTTCAAAAGCGCAAAGGACTTGTGGACGCCGTTTGCGTGACGGGCGGAGAACCCACGCTTCAACCCGACCTCTGCGATTTTTTGGCAAAGGTGAGAAGTATGGGTTATGCAACCAAACTCGACACCAACGGACTTCGCCCCGACGTGCTCAAAGCCGTGCTCGACGACAAACTCGTCGATTACGTCGCAATGGACGTGAAAAACAGTCCCGAAAAATATGCGCACACCGTCGGCGTTCAAAACGTCGATATGGGCAAAATTCTCGGCAGCATTCAACTTCTCAAAGACAGTGGCATAGATTTCGAGTTCCGCACAACTCTCATCAAAGAGTTCCACACCGCCGATGACGTTCAAAAAATCGCCTATCTCGTGTCGGGTGCGCCTCGCTACTTTATGCAAAAATACAACGACAACGACGGTTGCATCGCGCACGGTTACACCCCCGTACCCAAAGCCGATGCGGAAAGTTACAAAGAGTATTTTGCGGGGAAGGTTGGTATAGTATCCCTTCGCGGCTATAAGTAAAACTCAACCGCACTATTGAGCGAATAACTTTGTCAGACACGGCTTGCCTCAAAATCGTGTACGCCTATGTACACTGGGTTTTGATTCAAGCCGTGCCTTTCGCGTTCTTCATCTCAATATTGCGGTTGAGAGCATTGAATATTGTGATGTTGGCGAATAACCATGTCAGAGGCACTCGCCCGACAACTCATTTACGCTTTGTAAATTAGGGTTGCCGTTCGAGTGCCTCTTTCGCGTTATGCATCGATTTTATGCAGTTTTACACTAACTCGTTCGCAGACGGAACACGAGCCGCAAGGCGGCGAGAAAAGGGAGCGCCGAGCTTGACGATTAGTACCGTCCGACTGTGCCGTTTGGGTGCGTAGCTGGCACACAAAGGACGGTGACATAATGAGTGAAATGTCCCTATTTATGCGAGTGCCGAGTGTTGCCCCACGCGGAGCGGACGCCGTGGGTTCCCTCAAACTTGTGTAGAGGGGGAACGGCGGTACGGGCGCGACGCGTTAAACAACACATCCTGTGAATGTGTTGTAGCCAAAGCGAACGAGGCGGATTGCTTTGCAAACGCCGAAGTCCAAACACGTGAGGAAGGGGAAAACTTTAATTTAGGTTGTTATATACTCGCCCTATATTATGCGCGGGATTGAGGCATCTTGACGTTTACGAAGCCTTGCGCGGCTTTGCAAAGAGGGCACTCTTTCCACGCCTCTTTCGACGAGGATTCGTAACCGCAACCCGAGCAACGCCACGTCGTTGGTTTCTCTTTTTTGTAGAGTGTGTCGTTTTTGAGTTGATTGTGCAAGTCCTCGAAGGTCTTTTTGTGCTGCTTTTCGACGTCGGCAAGCATTTTGAAGGTGTTTGCGATGTTCTCGAAGCCTTCCGTGCGCGCCGTTTTTTCAAAGGACTTGTACATTTTGATTTCGGTTTCGTGGTCTTCGGCGGCGAGTTTGAAGTTGTCCGTCAAATCCCATTTTTCCTTGAACGGATAACCGGCGGTTATGTCGATGTTGTCGATTTGCTCTTTGCTCGATTGCTGAATGAGAGTGTACAAGAGTCTTGCGTGGTTAAATTCGTTGTACACGATTTTGTCCACCACTTCGGCGAGGGCGTTGTAGCCTTGATTGCGCGCGCCGTATTCGATAAACTGGTATCTGACGTACGCTTGCGTTTCGCCGACGTACGCGCGTGCGAGGTTTTGATAGGTTTTGCTGTCTTGAAGTTTCATATGCTTCTCCTTTTTTTGAATTATGCAAAGATTATTGCAATTTTTGCGGCGTTTTATTCGGATTTTTGACCGCAAAATGCAATATTTTCATTTGCAATCAAAATGCGAAAAAGTCTTTTAATATCCGCACGGAAGTGGTATCATTATATAGAAATAAAGTTTGGCAACTTCGGTTGCAGAAGGAGTTGTATATATGAGCGATTGCACTCACGATTGCGGTTCTTGCGGGAAAGACTGCTCGTCAAGAATTACGTTTGAAAAGCAAAATCCGCTTTCCGACGTGAAAAAAGTTATAGGCATCGTCAGCGGAAAGGGCGGCGTAGGCAAGTCGCTCGTCACGTCGTTGCTTGCCGTGGGCAAGGCAAGAGAGGGCAAAAACGTGGCGATTCTGGACGCGGACATCACGGGTCCGTCCATACCTCGCGCTTTTGGAATCAGAGGCACGGTCGAGGGCGACTCCAACGGAATTTATCCGCGCTTGAGCAATTCGGGCATAAAAATCGTTTCGTCCAACTTGCTTTTGGACGACGAAACCGACCCCGTGATATGGCGCGGTCCTGTCATTGCGGGTATGGTCAAGCAGTTCTGGACGGACGTCGTCTGGGACGACGTGGACTTTATGTTTGTGGATATGCCCCCGGGAACGGGCGACGTACCTCTTACGGTGTTTCAGTCCATCAAACTCGACGGCATAATCATCGTCACATCGCCGCAAGACCTCGTGTCTATGATTGTCGAAAAAGCCGTGAAGATGGCAAACAAAATGAATATCCGCATTTACGGCGTCATCGAAAATATGAGTTATATCGTATGCCCCGATTGTGGAAAGCATATCGAGATCTTCGGTTCGGGCAAGGTTGACAAAGTTGCAAAGGATTTTGACCTCAAAGTGCTTGGCAAGTTGCCTATGGACCAAAAAGTTGCGTTTGCCGTAGACAACGGCGACGTCGAGATTTTGAGCACGGACGGACTCAAAGCCGCACTTGATGAAATTGAAAACTAAAACTGTTTCGCAGACGGAACGCGAGCCGCAACGGCGGCGAGAAAGCGAGCGCCGAACTTGACGGACTGTACAAGTGAACAGGCGAGTGTGGATTTTTCGCCCGTGAACGAGTGGCATAACAAAGGGACGATACCTTTTTATGTGAGTGCCGAGTGTTGCCCCACGCAAAGCGGACGCCGTGGATTCCCTCAAAGTATGCAGAGGGGGAACGGCGGTAGGGGAAACACGTGAGGAAGGGTGAAAATTGTATTTAGGGTAAACTTTATAAACCCTACTGAAATCTATATATGACAAGACGTGAATTGGCAGAACAAAACTTCATTGCAGGTTACAGTTGCGCGCAAGCGGTGGTCAAAGCCTTTGCGGACGTAACCGGTTTTGACGGCGAACAGGCAATGCGCCTATGTTCGTCTTTCGGCGGCGGAATGGGAAGGCTTAGGGAAGTGTGCGGCGCGGTGAGCGGTATGTTCATCGTGGAAGGACTTTTGGAAGGCTATTTCGACCCGACGGCAGAAAACGCGCAGTTGCAAAAAGCCGAACACTACAAGCGTATACAAGAACTCGCTCGCCGTTTCAAAGAGCGTAACACGTCCATAATATGTCGTGAGATTCTCGGCGCGAGAGCGACCACGAATCCCACGCCCGACGAGCGCACGCCCGAGTATTACAAGACAAGACCTTGTGCCAGAATGTGCGGTGACGCCGCCGAGATTCTTGAAGCGTTCCTCAAAGAACGTAATATAATTTGACGGCAAAAACGAGAGTTTATTATTGCCAAATCGACATATAAACACGTGATTGTGCAAACAATAGGATTATGAGTTTTTACGACGTAGTGTACGAACAAGTCAAAAAGATACCGCACGGCAAGGTCGCGACGTACGGACAAATCGCGTGTTTGTGCGGTTCGCCTCGCGCTTCGCGTGCTGTCGGATATGCGTTGCATTTCAACCCCGACCCCGAGCATATTCCGTGTTTCAGAGTGGTCAATCGTTTCGGCAGATGTGCGCCTGCGTTTGCGTTCGGCGGACCCGACGTGCAAGCGAATCTTCTTCGCGCCGATGGCGTGGAAGTGGACGAAGACGGCTACGTCGATTTGTCAAAATATCTTTGGGACGGGGAATAAAAACGAATCGTTTTAAGTTGTTATCGCATATAAAAAGCATATGAAAAACCGCCGATTTTCGGCGGTTTTCCGTTGACTTCTTCGATGTTATTTTTTGATTTTCCGTTGAATTTCAGTTGTGTTTTAATTTGCGCAAACGTCGGGATATGAAAGTTTACTTTACCGAATTTTCCATATAGGCGAGGTAGGCTTCCGCTTTTGCGGTGGCGGCAGACTCGTTCGATTTGCTCGTCGCAACGTAGAATTTGAGTTTTGGTTCAGTGCCGCTCGGACGTACGCAAATCCAATCGCCGTTTTCAAGGTGAAGTTTGAAAGCGTTGGTTTTGGGAAGGGTGATGTCCTCGACTTTGCCGTCCGCATAGGTCTTTTTGCGCGTTACGAAGTCGCTTTGCGCAAGCACTTTCGTGCCGTCGATTTCGTCGAAGCGAGTCGAGCGGATTTGCGCCATAATATCGGCCATTTTTTGCATTCCGTCAAGTCCGCCGAAGGTTATCGAACGCGCTTTCTCGACGTAGTAGCCGAATTGTTTGTAGATGTCTTGCAACACGTCGTAAACACGTTTGCCGACAGAGTCGAAGTAGCACACCATTTCGGCAAACATCATACTTGCAACGACCGCGTCCTTGTCGCGTGCGTGAGTACCTACCAATGAGCCGTAACTTTCTTCAAATCCGAAAAGGTAGGTATATTCGCCGCTTTGTTCCCATTCCTTGATTTTTTCGCCGATAAACTTGAATCCGGTCAGCACGTCGAAAGTGGTTACGCCGTAACTCGTTGCCAAAGCGCGAGCAAGTTCGGTTGTGACGATGGTTTTGACAAGCGCGCCGTTTTTGGGCATAGTGCCGGTTTCTTTTTTGCGAAGGAAGATGTAGTTTGCAAGAAGCACGCCGATTTGATTGCCGTTGAGCAACACGAATTTGCCCTCGTCGTTGCGAATTGCAATGCCCATTCTGTCCGCGTCGGGGTCTGTTCCGATGACGACGTCGCTTTTGATTTTATCGGCAAGTTCAACGCCGAGTCGCAAGGTGTCCGCTTCTTCGGGGTTGGGTACGCGCACGGTTGAAAACTCTGTGTCGGGCCACGCCTGTTCTTTGACGACATTGACGGTGATGCCCATCCTCGAAAGAATTTTTGTGACGGGAACATAGCCGCTGCCGTGAACGGGTGTGTAGACGATTTTGACGTTTTTTCCGAATTTGTCAACTGCTTCGGGAGAGAGTGAAAGTTTGCTTATGACGTCGTAATAAGCGTGGTCAACGCTCTCGCCTATCACGGTGATGTGAGGATGAACCTTTTGGTTGTCAAGTCCTTTTATGTTGTCTGCCGTGAGGTTGACGTCAACCTCGTTTATGCCGAAATAAGGGGTTTTGTCGATGAATTCAACCACTTTATCTGTCGATTCGGGTGACATCTGCGCTCCGTCTTCACCGTAAACCTTGTATCCGTTGTAGATTTTGGGGTTGTGAGAAGCAGTGATCATCACGCCCGCTATCGCACCCAAATGGCGGATTGCAAAAGAGCACATCGGCACGGGGTGAACGGTGTCGAACAAGAATGCGTTTATGCCGTTTGCGGCAAGCACTTTTGCAACCTTGATTGCAAATTCGCTTGAAAAACGACGAGTGTCATAGGAGATGACAACGCCTCTTTCCATCGCCTTTGCTCCCAGAGTTTTTATGTAGCGAGCAAGACCTTGCGTTGCGCGTTTGACGGTGAACACGTTCATGCGATTTGTTCCCAAATCAAGCACTCCGCGCATGCCTGCCGTGCCGAATTGCAGCGGGCAGTAGAACATTTCCTTTTTTTCTTCTTGCGTCAGAGAGGCAAGGCGAGCCTTGTCGGCATCCGTCAATTCGCTTGACGCGAGCCATTGCAGATAGGTCTTTTCAAAATCCATACCCTTAATACTCCTATTTTGATGATTGAATTATACTGCCGTCAGGGTGCGTCTGTCAATGGTGATGTTTTTGTTCCTTTGAGAATAATGCGTTTTTGGGGCGCGTAGTTGTCCGAGCGCACGAGCACGGATTTTGCGAGTTTTCCGTTTTGGTAGTAGTCGAGCCAACCTTGCGATTTGAGTCCTTCTTTGCCGTAGGTGTCTATTAATTCTTTGCCTTGTTCGAGGGTGTCGTCGTCGCGGTATTCAACCTCGAAAGGTATCGAGCCGAGAGTCATAGACCTGCGTTTTATGTCGAATTTGCCTATGCCGTAAATTTCTGTGCGAAGGTACTTTCCGTTTGCGTTCATACGCAAGGTTATAGGCGCGCAAAGCGTGTTGACGAATCTCAAATCGCTTGCGCTCGACACCATAGCGTCAAAACTCGGAGCGACGTAACTTACGGGCAGAGAGTGCGCCCTTACGCAAGTTATCGCAAGGTTTGCGAGCAAAGCGCAGTTGTAGAGAGTGCTCGACACCTGACATACGCCGCCGCCCACGCCCTCGACGAAATCGCCGTCCTGAATGACGTACGCGGTTTTGAATCCGTTTTCAACCGTGCGTTTTCCCACGACGTCGTTGAAAGAAAACTCGTCTTCGGGATAAAGCACGAACCCGTCTATTTTGCGAGCCGCAAGGGCTATGTTGTCTTTTCTGTTCTGCTTGCTGTCGCCGTAGTACGTAGAAAAATGCGCGATGAGCCTATACGCTTCGTTTTCCTCGTCGATTGCAAAAACTTTGTCGGGCATACGTAGTCCCCCTATTGTTATCGTGGCGCAAAAGGCAAGTATGAAACAAACCGCCGCCGCGCTTGTTATTCGTTTGGCTTTCATACGCATAGTATGCGTAATCCATTGAAAAAGAGTCGGATTTCGGCGAAATTTTGCGTGTAATAGTTGTGCAAACTATTTTATATAGTGTATACTGGTGCGCAGAGAGAGAATGATATGAATACTTTAATTTTGGTTTTGTCGCTTGTCGCGGGCGTTTTAGGAACGGGACTGGGCGGCGTTATAGGAGTGTTGCTCAAAAACAAGGGCAACAAGATTATGGGCAGAGTTTTGAGTTTCGCCGGCGGCGTTATGGTCGGCGTCGTGACGTTCGAGATGTTGCCCGAAGCGGTTTCCTATTCGACAATCGAAAACTCGATAGAGCAGTCGGGCATACTTATCGCCGTTTCCGCGCTCGTTGTGGGTATGTTGGTCATATACGGACTCAACAAACTTTTGGACGTTATAGAAAATATGCGCGAAACGCACAGAAGCATCGAGGAATTGCACCACGAAACGAAAGTTATCGAGGCAAACGACGCTTTGATTTCGGACGGCACGAAGACAGTCAAAACGCAGGAAGTGGACAAAAAATCCTTGCTCAAAGCGGGCGTGATTATGCTGTTGGCAATCGCGCTTCACAATCTGCCCGAGGGTATGGCAATCGGCGCGACGGGAGCAGGCAACACGCAAACCGGCATACTTATCGCAATCATAATCGCAGTGCATAATATCCCCGAAGGTATGGCTATTTCCGCACCTTTGGCAAGCGGCGGCGTGAAGGGGTGGAAAACCGTTCTTCTCACCGCTTTGGCAGGCGCGGCAACCGTGCTTGGCGCAGTGATAGGGCTTGCGGTGGGCGGCATAAGCAAACTCGCAAGCGGAATTTGTATGGGGCTTGCGGGCGGCGCAATGCTGTACGTCACCTTCTGCGAGATTTTGCCGCAATCCATACTTATGGAAGAAGGCAGAGTACCCGCCGTAAGTATGCTCGTGGGTATAATTTGTTCGATGATTTTCGTTTTTGCTTTTTAATGAAAATTTATTTCATAAAATCGGCCGTTTAGCGTCAAAGTCGTGTTACAATTTGGTCGATGAAAAAAGCCGTGACAAAAAACGGAATATGCAAATATCTTACCTCGCCGTTCGACGTCGAGGTTTTTGCCACGCTAAAATCCTCGAATCTCACCGCAAAAGACGAGATAAAGGAAACAAAAAAATCTAATTTTGTCGTCGTTGCAAGAGAGCAGACGGGCGGCAGAGGCAGATTCGAGCGCAAATTCTTTTCGCCAAAGGACTGTGGTGCGTATTTCAGCGCGGTCGCGGACGTAGACGAAGAAAAGTTGGAATATATCACCCCTCTTTGCGCCGTTGCGACGGCAAACGCAATTTGCGATATTTGCGGCAAAAACGCGCAGATAAAGTGGGTAAACGACGTGTTTGTTGACGGCAAAAAGTGCGTGGGGATACTCTGCGAGGCGGTTGCGAGCGAGATTTCGTCAAATATCGACAGAGTGGTTATGGGCATAGGCATAAACCTTTTCGAGCCTAAGGGCGGATTCGACCAAAGCGTAAAAGACAGGATAGGAATCGTGGGCGAGGGCGTTTTCGACGTCGGAAACAGAATTATCGCCAAAACCCTCGACAATATATACGAATTGCTTTCAAATTTCGACAAGCAGAGGATAGCGGACGAGTACAGGCGGCGTTCTATGCTTATCGGCAAAACCGTGACTGTATGCAAAGTCGAAAAAGAGGATAAGACGGCGAAAGTTTGCGATATAGACGAAAAATGCAGGCTCGTCGTCGAATATCAAGACGGACAAATCGAAACGCTCGATTCGGGCGAGGTGAGAATAAAATGGTAAAATCGCAAAAAATACAATCCAAATCGAGCAAAACAGCCGTGTCGAGAACGTTGCGTATAGTGCGCATAGCGGTGTTTGTCGCGCTTATAATCGTGGGCGCGTTCGTCAAATTCCCCATAGGAATCGTGCCCGTGTCTATGCAGTTTGCGTTTTGTATGTTCGCATCTCTTATGCTCGGCGGACTCGACTCGTTCGCGTGCGTTGCGATATACATCGTTATGGGACTTATCGGCATACCCGTGTTTTCGGCAGGCGGCGGATTCGCGTACGTTTTGCAACCGACGTTCGGGTATATTCTCGGATTTTTGATTGCCGCGCCCGTCGGCGGATTCGTGGCGAGAGGTCTTAAAAACGACGCGCGCCTGAATATTTTTCGTCTTTTGCTCGGCGCGTTCTGCTCACTCGCAATCGTGTATACGGTGGGTGTGTTTTATATGTATCTTATGCTCAACTACTACGTCGGGACTGCGATGTCTATGTCAAAGGCGTGGATGGCGGGTTGCGCCGTGTTTTTGCCCACCGATTGCAGTTGGTGCGTGGTCGGCTCGCTCGTGACGTACGCCGTGCTTAAACGCTACAATCCTCGGCTTACGGTGAAAAAAGGTTACGAGTCGCAACCCTATGTTCGCGAAATCGACTGATTTTTTGTGGTATTTGCCGCTTTTTCGTATTGAATTGACGAGATAAATATGTTAAAATACTCTTACAATAATATTTATAGGGGTATATTATGCAAAACGAAATCACCAAACCCACCGACCTTTTGAATGTCGAAGGCAATATTGCCGAACCGGGCTTTGCCAAAAAAATGCTTTACAACTACAATCGCGAAAACGTTACGGCAAAGAAAACCCGCCTCAAAGAGTGGGATTATTACTATATTTCAAACAAAGAGTTCGCTCTTTGCCTCACCATCAGCGATATGGGCTTCGTGGGCGCGCTCAGCCTTACGGTTATGGACTTCGTGACTCCCGCGCAATTCACAAATTCCGCAATATGCCTTTTCCCGATGGGCAAGTTCAATATGCCTCGCACGAGCGAAAAGGGCGATTGCGCTTTCAAAATCGGCAAAGTGGAAATGAAGTTTGAAAACGACGGCGAAAAACGTCACCTTACGGGCGTTTATCCAAACGCCGACAAGTTCGGCACGGACGTCAAATGGGACGTTGTAATCACCGACGTTCCCGAAGAGAGTATGGTCATCGCAACGCCGTTCAACAAGAAAGGTCACTTCTATTTCAACCAAAAAATCAACTGTATGAGAGCGGAAGGCAGTTTTTGGCTCGGCGATAAGGAATGCAAATTCGACGGCGCGGACAGCCTCGCAACTCTCGACTGGGGTCGCGGCGTATGGACGTACGACAACACTTGGTACTGGGGCAGTTTGCAAACTCGTCTCAAAGACGGCTCGACTTTCGGTTGGAACATCGGCTACGGCTTCGGCGACACCACCGCCGCAAGCGAAGATATGTTCTTCTACAACGGAAAATCCCACAAAATCGGCCGCACCGAGTTTATCATTCCCGGCGACAAAGAAGGCGAGCCTTGCTATATGGAAGACTGGAAATTCGTATCCGACGACGGACGTCTCGATTGCACTTTCCATCCTCTCATTGACCGTTACGAACCCTTCGATCTCAAAGTTATGTGTATGATACCCCACCAAGTTTTCGGTTACATATCCGGCAAGTGCGTCCTCGACGACGGCACGGTTATCGAGTTGGATAACGAACTTGGTTTTGCCGAAAAAGTCCACAACAAGTGGTAAAATGCGCTATTTGGCGTGATACGTCGTCAGACGGACGGTAGGCAAGTACTCTAAATAAAACTTCCCCCCTTCCTCACGTGTTTCCCCCACCGCCGTTCCCCCTCTGCATACTTTAAGGGAACCCACGGCGTCCGCTTCGCGTGGGGCAACACTCAGCACTCGCATAGATAGGGACATTTCTCTACTTGTGTCACTGCGCTTTGTGCGCCAGCTTCGCACCCAAACGGCGCAGTCGCTTGTGCTTTCCGTCAAGCTCGGCGTTCGCAATTCTCGCCGCCTTGCGGCTCGTGTTCCGTCTGTGAAGAAACACATACCGTTAATAAGTATGCCTTGAATGAGTGTACGCACATTCAAAAATATAACTGCGGCTGAGCCGCAGTTGCGGAATATTTGAATATTCCATAACCCAAACGAAGTTTGGATATCATCGTGCAAAAACGCACGATTTCATCACGAAGTGATATCATCGCCATAGGCGATATCATTAAAATAATCGTAGGTGCATATGAACTACAATGGCGAAGGAGTACACGCTCTCGTGTGCGCGGTTGAGGACTTGTCAAACTCAAACCTCATTTTTGTTGACAGAAAACTTAAACCCGTCTTGAAATGTCTGGCGTTTTATCCCGAATTCCGTTCGGTGCTTTCAAAGTGCAGTCAGGGTTTCGACTACGAAGCGGAAAAGAAAAAAGCCTGCGCAAAACTCGGCGACAGCGACGTTTTCAGACTTCCCAAAAATCCCAAAACGCTCGTTGCGCTCGTGTCGAACATGCTCGTCGAATTTGACGCCGACGGTATGGATATCGTAAGTTTTTCGGCCAAGTATTTCCCCGAAGAAACGAAACAGGCAAGTTTCGAGCAGTTCTGCTTGCGAGTGGTCGAGCCGTTCAAACTTGCGCTCGTATCGCTGGTCGTGGACGGCATAGAGGAAGATCCGCAAGCCGTCGAACGCACGGTGGAATTTGCTTCGAGCGGACTTCATCAGCAGACGGAATATCTCATCGTCGCGATGTACAACACGCTTCAGGAAACGGATATGGACGAGAGCGAAAGAGCGGAATTTATGGTTATGCTCGAAGGCTTTGCGGCGGCTCTCGACGCAAGAGATTCGCTTATGATAAAGGCGATTTGGACGGGACTCAAAAAGGCTTTGAACGCAAAGAAACTTTGCGCGAAAGAGGTCGATAAGACGAGCGAGGTGCTTCGCCTCTATCTCGTCACTAAATAACGATATATACGAAAAGCGGGTTTTATCTTGCGAGATTGCAACGATAAAACCCGTATTTTTATAAAAGAGGGAAAATTATGAGGACAAAAAGAATCGCGATCGCGAGCGTTTTGATTGTGTGCGTGCTCGTGTCTGCGCTTACGCTTTTTGCGTGCAACGATAAGGGCGAGCAAAAAAACGACAAAGCGATAATATACGTCACGGCGTTGTTCGGTGGCGGACTTTACGACAAGCAAACGGGCGAAGCGGTTTGGGAACCTTTCAAAACCGAAGTGGATGCAGTGAAAGTTATGAAAGGCGAGATGTCGATGTCCGATTTGGCAACGCATTTTCAAGACGAACTGACCGACATCGTGAAACTGGTGAGCAGTGCAGTAGGCTACAAAGAGGGTAGTTTGCTTTGGAATCTCACACTCGACAATGACGGTAATTCCTACAATCCGAACATCGTTCCCGCAAACGGTTTGCCAAAAGACGCAAACGGAAAGGTGCTTGACGTAAGTTACGGCGCGTTCGGAATTTACAAGAATTTCGTCGACAACATTCAAGCAGACTACGGCGACCGCTACGACGTTATGATATACAATCAAGACTGGCGTATGTCACCTGCAAAGAGCGCGGCGGAACTTGAAAGTTTTATCGAATCGAGCGGCTACAAAGAAGTCGTATTTATGTCGCACAGTATGGGCGCGCCCGTCGTAAACAACTATCTTGCAAGAAGCGAGGCAAACCGCAACAAGGTCAAACTGTATATGGGATTTGCGCCCGCAACGCTCGGCTCGTTCGATGCTTTGGCGGCTATGGCTTGCCCCGACGTGTACGTTGACAATTTCCTCGGCGGTATGGATTTGAGCGGACTTCCCGTTGACGTGTACGCAATCGTGGACGACGTCGTAAACGGCAAACTCGGCGACTTTTTCCGCAACAATATCGGGCTTATGTCCCTCGTTCCGTCTTGGCAACTGATAAGTTCGGACCAGTACGACGAGCAAAACCCTGCAATCACCGTTGACGGTAAGGCAATCGAAACCAAAGAAGAACTTTACGACCTCTACAAATCTATGCGCTGGGCAAAATACCTCTTGCCTCGCACCAAAAAGGAAATCAGAGAATCCGAAGACGGCGCAGAGTATGCAAGAGTCAAGGCGGAAGGAAATCAACCTGCGGACAAATACGGCGACCGCCTCAAAGACTTTGCCGCAAACCTCGACGAATACTTTGACAATATGTTCATCGACGGCAAGATTGCAAGCGAAAAGGTCAATTCCTACTACTTCCTCGGCACGGGCGGAAGCGCGACCATCACCAATCTCGAACTCACCACGCAAAAGGACGAGGATGGCAACGTGCTCTACGACGATTACGGTTGCGTGAAGTACACCTACAAACTCATAACGGCAGGCGGCGCGCGAGACAAGTGGGGCGACGGCACCGTGCCGTATTACAGTTCAATCGGCGGCAACACGGCAACGGAAGAATACATAGCCGCGCTCGGAGATAGACTCATAGAACTCGACGGCGAAAATCACGGTATGGTCGGCGTGGACTGGGATTTGCTCGGACCGTACGTCAAAGCACTCCTGAATCGTTTTGCGTAAACCTCAAAAAGAATAAGGATTATTTGGATATATAATATATTTTATAGAATAAAAGCGGAAGCCGACCGAAAATCGCTCGGCTAAACTAATAGCAGATAATTTGGCGAAATTGCGGCAAGATTTTTTGTATAACGTTTGTTCAAAGAATACTTATTAACTGCATGTGCAATTTCGTAGACGGAACGCGAGTCGCAAGGCGGCGAGCAAGCGAGCGCCGAGCTTGACGGATAGTACAAGTGAACGGGCGAGTGTGGGTTTTTTCGCCCGTGAACGAGTGGCATAAGTAAAGAACGATACTTTTCTATGCGAGAGCCGAGTGTTGCCCCACGCGAAGCGGACGCCGTGGGTTCCCTCAAACTTGTGCAGAGGGGGAACGGCGGTAGGGGAAACACGTGAGGAAGGGGGAAATTTCAATTTAATTGGGTTGTAATTGATACTGTGAAAAACAAGACGATAAAAAGACGGCGCATCAATCGATGCGCCGTCTGAAAAATCGTGCTTGTTTTTCACATATGAGTCGTCTTATCCTCGCCGATTCCTATCATTCCGTCAACGACGTATTTTTTGCCGTCGGTGTCGGTGACGTAGCCGCTTATCGTGCCGTAGGGAAGCGCGTAGTAGCAAAGCAAGGGTATGGGCATATAGAACACTTGATTGATTTCGAATTTGATATCAACGAGTCCTTTGCCCGCTTCGTCCTTGACGTACCATACTTTCGCTTTCTTCTTGCCGTTTTCGTGCGTGAACACTACGGGCGGCATCGGGAAAGATTGGTCGTCAACCCAAATGACGTTTTCGTTGTATCGGTGTTGGTCGACGGATTGATTGCGAGTGAGGTTGAAAGCAAAGTATTTCTTTTCTCCGTCCACGTCGATTTGACCCATAGTGGTGAGCCAGTCGTAGTGAGCGTTGAAAGGATAATAGCCCTTGTGGTCGTCGATGATGCCCACCGAGCGTTCGTTGGTGGTGTACACCTTGCCGTTAAGCGTTATCGTACCGCTTGCTTTGAAGAAGTCCTTTTCGCTGTACAAAGCGTTTTTGAAAGAGCCGTCCTTGTTTCTTGCAAGGGGCATAACGCCGTTTGCAAGAGGGGATATGCGCTCGAATCTGACGTCAATGGTAAATTCGCCGTTTTTGCCTTTGGTGAATCCTTTTGCGTGCGCTTTTCCGTTCATAAAATCGTTTTCGATTTTATACTCGCTGTTTTTGGTCTTGCAGTAGCAGTAGTCGTCCACGAGTTGAGAAGCGACGTGCGCTTTCTTTTTGGGAACGAGGTTGCGCCAACTGTAGATTTTGTTTTCCTTTTTGTCGTACCAAACGAATATGGAAAATCCCATCGGACCTGTGTTATACACCGCGCTGATGAGCGCGCCCTCGTCCATATGAACTTCAAACGCTTCCCATTCGACAAGTCTTGACGGCTTCATAAAGTCGGGCATATTCTTGCCGCAGGGCTTTACGGCGTCGAGAAGATTGAGATTTTGGAAAGGCGCGTCAAAAGTGCCGAAATGCACTTTGCCGTTTTCCACGATAGAGTCGGGCGTGGGTGCGGGCATACGCGTCGAACTGATGTAATCGGGTATATTGTTCATTCGTTTTCCCCCTTTATATTATATTCGAATTGTAACATAGAATTTGTTTATACGCAATAAGCATACGAGATTTTTTTGCACAAACGTTCGATATTTTTCTTTTATGCGGCGTATTCGGACAAAAAGTAGCGCAATTTCGGCGCGGTTAAGATTATTTTGGATTTTCGATATGATTTTTTGAGTTTTTGGCAACAATATCCGAATAAAAGAAGGAGATATTTATATGACATTCAACCCCTTTGAACAAAAACCCGAAAACATCGAAAAACTCTTTTGCGACTGGAAAACTATGTACCCGCAAAGTTATTCCAAAAACGACGTAAGTCCGTTCACGAAACTGCGCTGTATACTCACCAACGGCGCGGAATACGAGGCGGTGTGGTTTTCGCATCAATTCTTCCGCCATTGCGCCGACAACGATTTGAGAAGGGAACTCGCCCTCATCAGAAAGAGCGAGCAAGCGCAACAAAAGATAGGCGCGTGTCTGAAACCCAAAGACGAAACCGTGCTCGAAACAACGATAGGTTACGAGCAACTTGCCGTCGAACTCACCGCAATGCTTGCAATGCGCGAGCCCGACAAGAGGGTGAAAGACGCGCTGGATTTCGCGCTTTTAGAGGATTTCGACCACTTGTATCGCTATGCGGATTTGCTTGATATGGAACACGGCGTACACGCCGAAAATCTCGTCGGCGACCTCACCGAAATTATGCCAGCGCGCCCCACGATAACCCACCACCGCTACCCCAAAGACGAGGTGAAAAAGCCCGTCGATTTCAAAAAGGCGAGTCCGATAACCAAACTCGATGTCGCAATCATCACTGCCGCCGAACAGCAGACGATGAACTACTATATGAATCAATGCGGATTTTACGAAACAGACCTTGGCAGACGCTTGTATCAAGAAATCGCAATGGTCGAGGAACAGCACGTTTCGCAATACGGCTCGCTTATGGACGTAAAGCAAAGTTGGCTCGAGGGTTGGCTCTGCCACGAGTACACCGAGTGCTATGTTTACTATTCTTGCTACAAGGACGAAACGGACAAGCATATCAAAAAGATTTGGGAAACCTGCCTCTTGCAAGAAATCGCGCACTTGCACAAAGCCGCCGAGTGCTTGAAAAAGTACGGCAAAAAGGAATGGCAAGAGGTTATTCCCGACGGCAATTTTCCCGAACTTTTGGCGTTCAAATCCACGAAGAACTACGTCCGCGACGTCATTGCAAACACTGTATGCAACACGGCGCACAGAGAGGGTTACGTTTGCGTGAATGACCTTGACGATTCCGCCGAGTTTTTCAAGTATCAAAAGATTGTCAACGCCAACGAAAAGATGACGCCCAGTCACAGCGTAATCGAAGCGCATATAGACAAATTCGGCGAAGACTATCGATACGAGGATAGTCCCTCGCCCATCGAGTCGCTTAGACAAAGAAACAAAGACAATACCACTCTCGGCAGAGTGAAGAATTGCAAATAATCTCAATACAAGCACTTTATATAGACAAAACACAATGATAAAGCGTGTGTTTTGTCAAAATCGAAAATCGCGCGCACCGTTCGCGCGATTTTTCGTATGCTCTGCGTAATAGGTTGAAATAATCGAAAACGTTTGCTATAATTATAAAGAGGTGCGATATGAATCTCAATGAAAAGTTTTTTCAAGCAGGCGCAAACGAGCCTGAAAACGTGCAAGACGTTCTCGTCGAAAACGAAAAAATAGTTTGGAACGGCAAGCCGCAAAAGAAAGCGTTCGTGCTCAACAACGTTTTGAAAATGCTTCCGATTGCGATTATATGGATTGCGTTCGATTCGTTTTTCATTGCTATGGTTGCAATGAATTTTTCGGATTTGCCGCCCGTTGCCATTCCGTTTCTTTGCATATTTTTCGTCGCGCATCTCACGCCCGTATGGGTTTGGATTTACAACTGCGCAACCGCGAGCAAACGCCACAAAAACACCGAGTACGCTTTCACCAATCAGCGTATAATAGTTCGCAAAGGCTTGATTGCCGCCGACTTCAAAAACATTTGGTACAAGGACGTAGTCGCCGTGAATCTTCGCTACGGTCTCGTTGACAAACTCGTCAAAGTGGGCGACATCTACGTCACTTCCGTAGGCAAGGCGACCGTCCTCGAAGACCTCGACAATCCCGCCACCGTCGAGGCGATTTTGCAAGACCTCATATCTTCTCAAAAGACGGACGTTTCCTACACCGACAACGCAAAAGTCACTTACGTCAAGTGCAAGTATTGCGGCACGAAAAATATCGAAGGAAAGAGCGCGAACTGTTCCGCTTGCGGCGCGCCCCTCGATTGAGCGTACAATCGCATACTCACAATCGCATATCGAAAATAACGCAAGAAAACAATCGCAAACGAATAATCGCACCAAGCGATTGCTTGCAAATAATCGCAAACCAATAACCGTACGCGCGCAAAGAAAGTTGCGCGTGTTTTTTTTGTTCGTTTATCTTTTTATTTTGGGTATGGACATTTCGCCGTTTTTCAAATAGAATGGAATTGCAAATTCCATAAGAGAGGAAAATATGAGTTTGATTTCCAAAATAGTCAATCTGTTTTCGTCCACCGCTCAAAAGACGGGCGACGAGCAGGACAATAAAATGGCGGTCACGTCAAAACGAATGCGAGATACCGCTTGCGCGCTTGCCGCAGAGGGTATTGTTTTGCTTAAAAACGACGGCGTTTTGCCGATAAAGAGCGAAGATAACGTCGCGGTGTTCGGTCGCACGCAAATCAACTGGTTTTGCGTGGGGTACGGTTCGGGCGGCGACGTGAAAGCGCCCTACAAAAATACTTTTGCCGTTTGGCTCAAAAATCAAAAAGATATAAATATAAACGCCGACGTTATGGCGGCGTACGACGAGTGGTGCGCAAAGCACGTCCCCGACGAGGGATTCTGGGGACATTGGCCTTTCCGTTTCGAGGAAATGCCGCTCGATATAAACTTCGTCAAAAAGGCTAAGGAAAAATCCGACGTCGCTTTCGTCGTTATAGGCAGAGCGGCAGGCGAGGACAGAGAACAAAAACTCGCAAAAGGCAGTTACTACCTTGCCGACGACGAGCTCAAAATGCTTGACAAAGTGTGTTCGGTTTTTGAAAAAGTCGTGCTTATTCTCGACACGGGCAACGTCATCGACTTTGGTCAAATCGACGAGTACGGCGACAGAATCTCGGCAATCGTGCTTGCGTGGCAAGGGGGTATGGAAAGCGGCCGCGCCCTTTGCGACGTGCTTTCGGGCAAAGTCAATCCGTCGGGAAGACTGACCGACACGATTGCGGTCAATTACGATTTGTACCCGTCGCAACAGTTCGGATTCAAGGACTACAACGTATATCAGGAAGACGTGTTCGTCGGCTATCGCTACTTTGAAACCTTTGCAAAGGAAGAAGTGCTTTATCCGTTCGGCTTCGGACTTTCTTACACGACGTTCGCCGTTACGGGAAGCGTAGAAAAGACGGAAAGCGGCGTGAGAGTGCTTGCAAAAGTCAAAAACACGGGCGAGCGCAAGGGGAAAACCGTCGTGCAGATTTACGTCAAAAAGGCAGACGGGATGCTCGTAAAACCTGCTCGAGAACTCGTCGCATACGCAAAAACCGCAGAACTCGAAAGCGGCGCGGAAGAAGGATTTTCTTTCGATATAAGCGAGTACGCGCTTTCGTGCTACGACGAGGAAGGCGCGACGGGCTACAAGGCGTGCTGGGTTCTCGAATACGGCGATTACGAGTTTTTCGCAGGCGAAAACGTGAGGGAAGCAACGAGCGTGGGAAGCGTTCGTTTCGACAAGAAAATCACGAGCGAGTGCCACACGGCTTGCTCGCCGCAAAAGGATTTGTCCGTGCTTTTGCAATACGATTCGGCAAACTCGCTTTGCGCGGATTTGTCGCAGTTTTCGGGCAAAGAAACCTTTGCCGAGTTCAAGCAAAAAATGGACAGACTCACCGACGACGAAGTAGAGCGTCTTATGCACAACCTTGAATACACGCTTGAAAATTACGGTTGGAAAAACCGCGTCGTAAAGGCGCAAAACGGCTATCTCAAAGAGCGTATAGAACAGAATATGCCGACCGAGATTGCGCAAAACAAGGACTTAAACGTGTCGTTTGGTGATGTTAAACGCGGCGTTGCGACGATTGACGAGTTTATATCAACGCTTTCCGACGAGGAACTCGAAACCCTTTGTCACGGCGACTTTCGTATGAACAGCCCTCTCGGCGCAAAGGGTAACGCGGGCGTTTTCGGCGGCATAAGCGAGAGTTTGAGAGCAAAGGGCGTGCCTACCGCCACCGCAACCGACGGACCGAGCGGAATACGTCTTTCGCAAAAGGCGAGTTTGCTTCCGTGCGGGACTTGTATCGCTTCGGCGTGGAACGAGCAACTTGCAAAAGAACTCTACGAGTGCGTTGGCGACGAGATGGCGGAAAAGGGCTCGGACGTGCTTTTAGCACCCGGAATGAATATACACCGCAACGTGCTTTGCGGACGAAACTTCGAGTACTTTTCGGAAGACCCGTATCTTACGGGCAAGACCGCAAGCGCAATCGTCAGAGGCATACAGTCGCGCGGCGTGGGGAGTTGCGTAAAGCATTTTGCTTGCAACAATCAGGAAAAATTCAGATACGTTAACGACAGCCGTTTGAGCGAGCGCGCTTTGAGAGAAATTTATCTCAAAGGATTCGAAATCGCGATAAAAGAGGGCAATCCGCTTGCGGTTATGACTTCCTACAACAAAATAAACGGCGTATATTCCTATCACAACTACGACCTTTGCACGACAATACTTCGCAAAGAGTGGGGATATAAAAATCTCGTTATGACGGATTGGTGGACTAAAAAAGCCAAAAACCCCGACTTCAAAAACGTTGACGACAACGCGTACAGAGTGCGCGCGCAGGTTGACGTGCTTATGCCGGGCGGCTCGCGAATTTTGGGCAAATACGACGGCTCGACTCTCAAATCCTTGAAAAAGGGCGGGCTTAAACGCTCCGAACTTCAACGCACCGCAAGAAACGTCTTGTCATTCCTTCTGAAACTGAAAAAGGATTGAGAAAACGCACAAAAATTGTGCGAAAAACAGCCAAAAAAACGCTCGATAATTGCGTAAAACCAAGTAAAAAACGCTCAAAAATTGCACAAAAATATGCAAATAAACGCAAAAAAACGATGCTGTTTCTGACCGAAAAACGACTGACTAAAAACAAAAATATTTACGTGAGCATACGCGCGTACGTATTAAGGAATAAAGGGAAATTATGAGAAACTTCAAAAAACTGTTCGTTTTGGCACTTGCCCTCGTTATGATTGCGGCGGCGTGCGTGCTTACCGTGGCTTGCAACGACAAGGGCGGCGACAACGCCGTATCGTTCGTCAAAGCGGGCAAGAGCGACGACGGCTACGCAACCGTGTATATCGACGGCGACAGAGATATGCGGATTATGGTTTTGTCCGACCCGCAAGTGGACGTATACGAAAAGTACAAAGTCGTGGGCAGCCCCGGCAACGACAAAACGTATGCGTTCGTCGAGGATTTTGTTAAAACGACGAATCCCGATTTGGTGATAATCAACGGCGACCTCGTGATGAACGATATGCCGTTTAAGTCATCCACGCCGTACTTTGACCGCTACGGCGAGATATTCGAGAGGCTCGAAACGCCGTGGACGTTCACGTTCGGCAATCACGATTGCGATTTGAAGTGGACTATGGCTTCTGCCGAGGTTGACACCGAAAACAAGCAATGCTCGAAGGCGAAACTCATTGCGTATATGTCGCAAAAGTACGCGCACTGCCTTATGAACTCGGACGAAAAGTGCCTTGACGGCGACGGCAATCATTTCGTGAATATCCGCAAGCGTTCGGGCGAACTCGTCTACACGCTCTGCCTTTTGGATTGCACCTTTGACGAAAACAAGGTTTACAACTACGTTCCCACCGCAAATCAAGTAGAGTGGTATCGCAATACGATAAACTCGATTTCGGACAGAGAACTCGGCGAAAACAGGGGCGAAAACGTCGTGAAAAGTATGATTTTCAACCACGTCGGAATCCCCGAATTCAAGGAAGCGTGGGAAAAAGCGTGGAACGACGGCAATCCTACGTCGGATTATTTCTACGGCCGCTATTTTGAGGGCAACTATTCCAAAAAATATGCGGATATGCCGCAAAACGAGCGCATTTTTACGGTGGCAAAGGAACTCGGCAGCACGAGCGCGATATTTATGTGCCACCACCACGACAACGATTTTTCCGTCAACTACGAGGGCATACGTCTGACGTTCGGACAACACTCGGGCTATTCGCACAACTATCGCACCACGCACGACGAACACGGCAACACTTCAACCGATTACAAGGGGTGGAAAGGCGTAAGTTTCGAAAGAATCGACGACTACGGCGACCAACGCGGCGGCACGCTCGTCACCATAACGAAAGGCGGCGACTTTACCGTAACGCCGACCTACGCAAAAGACGTGCTTTCAAACTACAAGAGCGACTATTACATCGACTACGACGCCGTCGCGAACGCTCTCGAATCCAATCCGAATTTCGAGAACGGACAGGGCAAAATAACGCGCGGAACTTCCAGAAAATGGAAGATATAATCGCCTCTTTCGTTCGCAAAATTCAACAAACGATACACAAGGCGAAAAGTGTCGGTTTTTATTGATAAAAATTTATTGATATATGCCGCAAAACGCTTGACAGTATATGCTTGTTTAGATAGAATTATATCGATAAATAGTTATCGAATCGGCAAATATACGACGAGATAACCCAAAATTTGTATAATCGTTATAGGAGAAGCAAGTATGGAAGCAAGAAACGTTATCGACAGCGTAGAAAGACTCGAAGAAGCCATAGCGCGCGTTCGCAAGGCTCAAAAGGTGTTTGCAACCTACACGCAAGAGCAAGTGGACAGAATCTTTTTTGAAGCGGCGGTCGCTGCAAACAAGATGAGAATCCCCCTTGCAAAACTCGCGGTTGAAGAAACGGGTATGGGTATCGTCGAGGACAAGGTCATCAAAAACCACTATGCCTCGGAGTATATCTACAACGCCTACAAGGACACCAAAACCTGCGGAATCATCGAAGAAGACAAGGCGTACGGCACTATAAAAATTGCCGAACCTATCGGACTCGTCGCGGCGGTTATCCCCACCACGAACCCGACGTCCACCGCTATATTCAAGACTCTCATTTCGCTCAAAACGAGAAACGGCATCATCATCAGCCCGCACCCCAGAGCGAAAAAGTCCACGATTGCGGCGGCAAAAGTCGTTCTCGACGCGGCGGTTAAGGCAGGCGCACCCGAAGGCATCATCGATTGGATTGACGTACCCAGCCTCGAAATGACCAACCTCATTATGAAAGAAGCGGACGTTATTCTTGCAACGGGCGGTCCCGGTATGGTCAAGGCAGCGTATTCGAGCGGCAAACCGGCAATCGGCGTGGGCGCAGGCAACACTCCCGCAATCATCGACGATACTGCCGACGTAACTCTTGCGGTAAACTCCATTATCCATTCCAAGACGTTTGACAACGGTATGATTTGCGCGAGCGAGCAATCCGTCATCGTTCTTGACAAGGTATACGAACAAGCAAAGAAAGAATTTAAGGACAGAGGCTGCTACTTCCTCAACGACGAGCAAACCGAGAAAGTGAGAAAGACCATTCTCATCAACGGCGCACTCAACGCAAAGATAGTGGGACAAAAGCCCGTCACCATCGCAAAACTTGCGGGATTCGACGTGCCCGCTTCCACGAAGATTCTTATCGGTGAAGTGGAAAGCGTAGAGATGAGCGAAGAATTCGCACACGAAAAACTCTCGCCCGTGCTTGCGATGTACAGAGCAAAAGACATAAACGAAGCATTCGACAAAGCAGAACGTCTCGTCGCAGACGGCGGATACGGACACACTTCTTCCATTTATCTCGACGCGGTTACGCAAAGAGCGAAACTCGACGAATTCGCGTCCAGAATGAAGACTTGCCGTATTTTGGTCAACACGCCTTCCTCGCAAGGCGGTATCGGCGACTTGTACAATTTCAAACTCAGACCGTCCCTCACGCTCGGTTGCGGAAGTTGGGGCGGAAACTCGGTTTCCGAAAACGTGGGTGTCAAACACCTCATCAACATCAAAACGGTTGCGCAAAGGAGAGAGAATATGCTTTGGTTCAGAGCGCCTCAAAAGGTATATATGAAGAAGGGCTGCCTGCCCGTTGCTCTTGACGAACTCAAACACGTTATGGGCAAAAAGAAGGCGTTTATCGTAACGGACAGTTTCTTGTATAACAACGGCTACACCAAGCCCATCACCGACAAACTCGACGAAATGGGAATCCAACACACGACGTTCTTCGACGTCGCGCCCGACCCGACTCTTGCGTGTGCAAAAGAAGGCGCGGCGCAAATGGCGGCGTTCAAGCCCGACTGCATCATCGCACTCGGCGGCGGCAGCGCAATGGACGCAGGCAAGATTATGTGGGTTATGTACGAACACCCCGAAGTCGACTTTATGGATATGGCGATGCGCTTTATGGACATCAGAAAGAGAGTGTACACTTTCCCCAAGATGGGCGAAAAGGCATACTTCATCGCAATCCCGACCTCTGCGGGTACGGGTTCGGAAGTCACGCCGTTTGCGGTTATCACCGACGAAAAGACGGGCGTCAAGTATCCTCTTGCCGACTACGAACTCTTGCCGAATATGGCAATCATCGACGCGGACTTCCATATGAGCGCGCCAAAGGGACTCACCGCCGCGAGCGGTATCGACGCAGTGACGCACGCACTCGAAGCGTACGCGGCAATGCTTGCGACCGATTACACCGATTCGCTTGCGCTCCGCTCGCTCAAAATCATATTCGAGTACTTGCCCAGAGCCTACGACAACGGTCCGAATGACCCCGTCGCAAGAGAGAAGATGGCAAACGCGGCTACTATGGCGGGTATGGCGTTCGCAAACGCGTTCCTCGGCGTATGCCACTCTATGGCGCATAAACTCGGCGCATTCCATCATTTGCCGCACGGCGTTGCCAACGCGCTTATGATTGACGAGGTGCTTCGTTTCAATGCAAGCGAAACCCCGACCAAGATGGGTACGTTCCCGCAATACGCATATCCGCACACTCTCGAAAGATACGCCGAAGTCGCCGACTATCTCGGAATCAAGGGCAAAAACGACAAGGAAAAACTCAACAATCTCATCAAGGCTATCGACGAACTCAAAGCGAGAGTGGGCATCAAGCCGACAATCAAGGATTACGTCCCCGACGAAAAAGACTTCCTCGACCGCCTCGACGATATGGTCGAACAAGCCTTTGACGATCAATGCACGGGCGCAAACCCCAGATATCCGCTTATGAGCGAGATAAAACAAATGTATCTCAACGCATACTATGGCAAACACACCGAGGTTTAAGAGGAGGAAAATATGAATCTTGACAGAATTATTGCCGTAAGAACAAACAAAACCGTTTACCGCGACGGGGAATACTGCGTCAAAGTTTTCGACGACGATTTCTCTAAAGTGGACGTACTCAACGAGGCTCTCAACCAAGCGAGAGTCGAGGAAACGGGTCTCAATGTTCCCAAAATCATCGAGGTTACCAAAATCGACGGCAAATGGGCAATCGTTTCCGAGTACATTCAAGGCAAAACCCTTGCAAGACTTATGGAAGAAAACCCCGACAAGAAAGACGAGTATCTCGAAAAGTTCGTCGACTTGCAAATCGAGGTTCAATCCAAAAAATGCCCCTTGCTCACCAAACTTCGCGACAAGATGAACAGAAAAATCGACTTGACTAATCTTGACGAAAGTATAAAATATGAGTTGCACACAAGGCTCGAAGGTATGCCCAAGCACAACAAACTCTGCCACGGCGACTTCAATCCGTCCAACATCATAATAAAAGACGACGGCACGGCGTATTTCATCGACTGGTCGCACGCAACGCAGGGCAACGCTTCTGCGGACGTTGCCAGAACGTATATGTTGTTCTGGCTGGCAGGCGACATCGAGGGCGCGGAAAAATATCTCGACCTGTTCTGCCAAAAGAGCGGCACTGACAAGAGATACGTCCAAAAATGGATGCCTATCGTTGCCGCTTCGCAATCGGTCAAAGGACACGAAAAAGAAAGAGAATTCCTTATGTCTTGGATAGACGTTGCGGAATTTCAATAAAGAGAGGGGAAAATATGAAAGTAACGGTTTGTATCGGCAGTTCCTGCCACATCAAAGGATCGAGACAAGTTGTGGAACAACTGCAATATCTCATCGCAAAAAACAATCTCAAAGACAAAGTGGATCTCGGCGGTACGTTCTGTATGGGCAAGTGCCAACAGGGCGTATGCGTAACGGTTGACGACGCGTTTTTCTCGCTCACGCCCGAATCCACCGACGACTTCTTTGCAAAGGAAATTCTCGCAAAGGTTAAATAATATGATAATAATTCGGATTTGCGTCGGCAGTTCTTGCCATCTCAAAGGTTCGCAGGAGATAGTCGAGCTTCTTCGCGGCGAAATCGAACAAAGACATCTCGAAGGCGAAATAGTGCTTTCGGGAAGTTTTTGTTTTGGAACGTGCAACAGGGTGGGCGTAACCGTCGCCGTAAACGACGACGTTTACCCCGGTATAACAAGAGATAACTTCAAAGAATTTTTCCAAACCAAAATTTTGCCTCTCACACAAGAACAATAAGTCGAGCGGCAAACGAAATAAAGAGGGAATATGGATTGTTTAACTCTCAAAAAATCGAATTGCAAAAACTGCTATAAGTGCATACGTCATTGCCCCGTAAAAGCAATACGCTTTTCGGGCAATCAGGCGCACATTATCGGCGACGAGTGCATTTTGTGCGGACATTGTTTCGTCGTATGTCCGCAAAACGCAAAGGAAATCGTCAACGAAACCGAAAAAGTCAAAGTGCTTTTGCAGTCCTATCCCGTTTACGTCAGCCTCGCGCCGTCCTTTATCGCAAACTACGAGGGCGTGGGCATAAACTCTATGCGCAAATCTCTCAAAAAGTTGGGATTTGCCGACGTCGAGGAAACGGCTCTTGGCGCAACCGTCGTCAAAAACGAGTACGACAGACTTTTGAGAGAAGAAAAGAGAGATATAGTCATATCGTCGTGTTGCCACACGGTAAACTTGCTCATACAAAAGTATTTCCCCAAAGAATTGACCTATCTCGCCGACGTGCTTTCGCCTATGCAGGCGCATTGCGCGGACTTGAAAAAACGTCACCCGAACGCAAAAACCGTGTTTATCGGACCTTGCGTGGCAAAAAAGGACGAAGCGCAACATTACGAGGGTATAGTGGACGCCGTTCTCACTTACGAGGAACTCACCGAATGGCTCAACCAAGAGGGAATAACTCTCGAAAAGGAAACGGATTCGCAAGAGGAAAGCAGAGCGAGATTCTTCCCGACCACGGGCGGTATTCTCAAAACTATGAATCTCGACGCCCCCGGTTATCAGTATATGGCGATTGACGGAATCGAAAACTGCATTTCCGCGCTCAAAGACATCGAAAACGGCAATATCAATCACGCGTTTATCGAGATGTCATCGTGCGTGGGTAGTTGCGTGGGCGGTCCCGTTATGGAAAAATATCACCCCTCGCCCGTCAGAGAGTATCTTGCGGTCGCAGAGTATGCGGGCAAGAAAGACTTTGTCGTCGAGCAACCCGACAGCCACGATTTGAGAAAGTACTTTTCTCTTATCGAGCGCACTAACAAGATGCCGAGCGAAACCGAAATCGACGCCGCGTTGCGCCAAATGGGAAAGATGAGCAAGCGCGACGAACTCAACTGCGGAAGTTGCGGATACAACACTTGCAGAGAGAAAGCGATTGCCATTTGTCAGGGCAAGGCGGAAGCGTCTATGTGCTTGCCGTATCTTCAAAAAAAGGCGGAAGGCTTCTCTGACAGAATCGTCAACAATACTCCGAACGGCATAATCGTGCTCAACGACACGTTCGAAGTGCAGCAGATAAACGAAGCGGCTATGGACATTATGCACATCCGCTCGGCAAGCGACGTTCTGGGCGAACACGTCGTACGCATTATGGACCCCAAAGTTTTCTACGAAGTGCAGAAAACGAGGTTTAACGTGCACAATCGCAGGGTTTATCTTGCGGAATATAAAAGATACGTTGAACTTACCGTCGTTTATGACACCGACAATCACCTCTATATCGGCATTATGCGCGACATAACCGACGAGGAAAAAGAAAGAGAAAAGAAAGAGAGTATCTCCAAGCAAACCATCGAAACCGCAGACAAAGTCGTAGACAAGCAAATGCGTATCGTTCAGGAAATCGCATCCTTGCTCGGCGAAACCGCGGCGGAAACCAAAATCGCGCTTACAAAACTCAAGGAGTCGATAAAAGATGAATGACCTTTGCGCCGACATCGGCTACAAAAGCATAAATCACGTCGGCGAGCAGTTGTGCGGCGACCACGTCGACGTTGTTCATCAAAGCGAGGATTCGACCGTCGTAGTGCTTGCGGACGGACTGGGCAGCGGCGTTAAGGCGAGCATTCTTTCAACGCTCACAAGCAAGATTATTTCCACTATGATGGCAGAAGGTCTTACGCTCGAAGACTGCGTTGAAACCATTGCCGCAACTTTGCCCATATGCTCGGTGCGAGGCGTTGCGTACTCGACGTTCACCATTCTGCACCTCGTCGAAAATCGCGTTGCGGAAATCATACAGTACGACAATCCCGCCGTCATTCTTTTGCGCGACGGTCAGAACTACGACTTCCCGAAAACCGAAATGGTCATCGGCGGCAAAAAGATATACAAATCCACGCTCGATTTGTGCGAAAACGACATATTCGTGCTTATGAGCGACGGCTGTCCGCACGCGGGACTCGGACTTTCCTACAACTTCGGTTGGAAAAGAGAGGACATCATATCCTTTTTGGAAAGCATAAGTTTCGTGGGCTATACGGCAAAAACTCTGTCGACCATACTCGTTGACGAGTGCAACAAACTTTACGGCGAAAAACCCGGCGACGACGCAACCGCTTGCGTGGTGAGAATAAGAAAACGCGAGCCTATGAACATACTGTTCGGCCCGCCGTCCAACCGCGACGATTGCGACAGAATGATGTCTTTGTTCTTCTCAAAAGAGGGCAAGCATATCGTCTGCGGCGGCACGACTTCGTCTATTGCGGCAAAGTATCTCGGCAAGACCGTCCGCACGACTCTCGACTTTGAGGCGAGCGACGTTCCGCCCATATCCGAAATCGAGGGCGTCGACCTCGTAACCGAGGGCGTCATAACGATGAACAAGGTGCTCACCTACGCAAAAGACTACCTCAAAGACAACGAAAGTTACGAGCAATGGAGTTTCAAACGCGACGGCGCGTCGCTTATGGCAAGGCTTCTTTTCGAGGAAGCGACCGACATCAACTTCTTCGTCGGCAGAGCCATAAACCCCGCCCACCAAAACCCCGATTTGCCCATAAATTTCAGCATAAAAATGAATCTCGTGACCGAACTTTCAGACTGCCTCGTCAAGATGGGTAAGCGCGTGAAAGTGTCGTACTTCTAATCGATAACGGAAAATAAGAGAAAAATATAAATATTTTTGCAAAAACGAAACAAAATCAAATTGCGTAAAGGGCGATTTGGTGTATAATCCACTCGCAAAAGCGCAACAAGCACAACGCAACGAGCGCAAAAGGTGTAACAATGAGAATATTCGATACAAAAGTTCAACATCTCAAATATAAAGTTCTTCGCGAAGTCGCAAGAGAGGCGTGGGCAGGTACGCTCGACAAAAACGCCATCGACATTCCAAAGCGCATAGTTCCCGGCAAAGTCCCGACGATGCGCTGCTGCGTGTACAAAGAACGCGCGATTTTGGGTGAAAGAGTCAAACTCGCTATGGGCGGCAACAAGGACAATCCCAACGTAATCGAGGTTATCGACATCGCTTGCGACGAATGTCCTATGGGCGGCTACGAAGTCACCCCCGCTTGCAGAGGCTGTCTTGCTCACCGTTGCGAAGACGTTTGCAAATTCGGCGCGCTTACTTTCGACAGCCAGCACGTCGCACACATTGACAAAACAAAATGTAAAGAATGCGGCGCGTGCGCAAAGGTTTGTCCGTACAGCGCAATCACCAACCACAAACGCCCTTGCGAAATGGCTTGCAAAGTCAAGGCAATCAATATGGGCGAGGACTGCGCGGCAAGAATCGACAATTCCAAGTGCATCGAATGCGGCGCGTGCGTATATCAATGTCCCTGGGGCGCAATTTCCGACAAATCCTATATTCTCGACGTAATCGACCTCGTGAAAAAGAGCGAAAACAACACGAAGTACAAACTTTACGCCGTCGTCGCGCCCTCTATTTCCAGCCAGTTTACTTACGCAAAACTCGGTCAAGTCATTACGGGGCTTAAAGAACTCGGATTCTACACGGTTGTCGAAGCGGCACTCGGCGCGGATATGGTTTTGCTTTCCGAAGCAAGAGAACTCGCCGAAAAAGGCTTCCTTACAAGTTCGTGCTGTCCCGCGTTCGTGTCTTACATCAAAAAGAACTTCCCGAATATGGTCGAACATATCTCGCACAACCTTTCGCCTATGGCTATGATTTCCAAGTACATCAAGGACACCACGCCCGGCGCAAAAGTCGTGTTTATAGGTCCTTGCACCGCCAAGAAAGCGGAAATCCTCGACGAAAAAGTCAAACCCTACGTCGATTCCGTACTCACTTTTGAGGAATTGCAAGCCCTTTTCGACAGCAGAGATATGGACATCACCACGCTTGAAGAAGGCGTCCTCGACAACGCTTCTTACTTCGGAAGAATCTTTGCAAGATGCGGCGGTCTCAGCGATTCCTTGTCGCAATCCCTCAAAGAGCAGAACATCGACTTTGACCTCAAACCTTGCTCTTGCGACGGTATCGACGAATGTCGTATCGCCCTTCTCAAAAAGAGCAAAAACCTTTCCGACGCCAACTTTATCGAAGGTATGGCTTGTCTCGGCGGCTGCATCGGCGGCGCAGGTTGTCTCACTCACGGAGAGAAGAACAAAGCCGAAGTGGACAAGTACGGAAGGGAAGCGTTGGAGAAGACTATAACCGACGCCGTTTCCATACTGCACTAAAAGGCACAAACAGCGAAAACCGTGTCAACGCCTCTCGTGAAACGAGGGGCGTTTTGCATCCTCTTTAATTTTTAACTAAAACTTTCCCCCTTTCCTCAGGTGTTTGAACTTCGGCGTTTGCAAAGAAATGATATCGCCATAGGCGATGATATCACTTTGTGATGATATCGTGCATTTTGGCACGATGATATCCAAACTTCGTTTGGGTTGCGGAAGAATGAAACATTCAAATTAAGGCTTCGCCTTCCTCAATTATTAATTATTAATTATTCATTATTAATTATTTTTCGCTTTATGCAAAAAACTTGTGGATTTATAATTATAATTGTTTATAATGGATTCAAAGAGGTTATTATGCAAGACATCAAGGAATCGAGAAAAATAATCAACGAAGTTGACGAACAGATGGCGCGCTTGTTTGAAAAACGTATGCATGCGTGCGAGCAAATCGCACTTTACAAAAAGCAAAACGGACTGAGCGTTCGCGACAGCGAGAGGGAAGAACAAGTTGTTGCCAACAACGCAAAACTCATCGAGTCGCCCGCACTCGTGCCGTATTACAAAGATTTTATCCGCGCCACTATGGACGTTTCTTGCAAATATCAATCGTCGCTTATGCGCAAAATGCGCGTGGCGTATTGCGGAACGGAAGGAGCGTTTGCGCATATTGCGGCAAAAAAGATGTATCCCGATTCCGAATACGTTGCGTTTTCTAACTTTCAAGACGCATACGCGGCGACCGAAAACGGCGATTGCGATTGCTCGGTGCTTCCGCTCGAAAACAGTTACGCGGGCGAAGTGGGCGAGGTTATGGACTTGATTTTTTCGGGCGCGCTTCACATCAATCAAGTGACGGACGTTGCCGTCGTTCACAATCTCATTGCAAAAGACGGCGCGACAATCGAGGATATAAAGACCGTCGTAAGTCACCCCCAAGCGCTCGCGCAATGCGAGGAATATATCAAATCGCACGGCTTTGAAACGAGAGCGTACTCGAACACCGCTCTTGCGGCAAAGTACGTTGCCGAGGCGCAAGACGGCACGGTTGCGGCAATCGCTTCCGACGAAACGGCAAGAATATTCGGTTTGACCGTTCTCGATTCGCACATAAACGACAATCACAACAACACAACTCGTTTCGCGGCGTTTTCGAGGGCGGAAAATATCCCCGTGTCTATGGGCAAGCGCGAGGACGAAAACTTCATTTTGGCGTTCACCGTTCAAAACGAGTCGGGTGCGCTCGCAAGCGCGCTCAACATCATAGGCGCGCACAACTTCAATATGCGCACGCTTCGTTCCCGTCCTATGAAAGACTTGCAGTGGAACTATTATTTCTACATAGAGGCAGAGGGCAACGTTCGCACGGAAAACGGCAAGGATATGCTTCAAGAACTGTCCGCTCTTTGCGCAAAACTCAAACTTGTGGGCAGTTACTTTGCCGACAACGTGAGGTGAGTATGATATTTAGCGTAAAGGCGGGCGAAAACGGTTACGACGTGGTCGTGGACAGAGGCGTTTTGTCAGATGTCGGCAAACTTTTGAATCTTGACAGGCGCGTGCTTGTCGTCACCGACGACGGCGTGCCGAAAACCTATTCCGAAAAGATTGAAAAAGCCTGCGAAAAGTGCGTGAAAGTATGTCTTAAACAAGGCGAGCAAAGCAAAAATTTCGACAATTTCAAACTGCTTTTGCACACTATGCTTCAAAACGATTTCACGAGAAAAGATTGCGTGGTTGCGGTCGGCGGCGGCGTCGTAGGCGATATAGCGGCGTTTTCGGCTTCCTGCTATATGCGCGGCATCGAGTTTTACAACGTGCCGACAACCTTGCTTTCACAACTCGACTCGTCCATAGGCGGAAAAACCGCAATAGATTTCGAGGGCGTAAAAAACGTAGTGGGAAGTTTCTATCAACCCTCGAAAGTCATAATTGATATAGACACGCTCGACACGCTTGACGAAAGGCAGTTGCACGCAGGGCTTGTCGAGGCGATAAAGATGGCGGCAACGTCCGACAAAAACCTTTTCGAGCGCATAGAAAAAAGCGAGAACTTGAAAGACGATTTGCTTGAAATCGTGCAAGCCTCGCTCGCAATAAAAAAGGACGTCGTAGAAAAAGACCCCAAAGAAAAAGGACTTCGCAAAGTGCTCAACTTCGGGCATACGCTCGGACACGCAATAGAGAGCGAACAAAAAGGTGCGCTTCTGCACGGCGAATGCGTGGGCATAGGTATGTTGCCTATGTGCTCGGAAGAAGTTGAAAAAAGACTTGAAAAAGTGCTGAAAAAATACGATTTACCCACCGCCGCAAACTGCGATAAAAACGAACTTTTGCGCCTTATGACTCACGACAAAAAAGCGGATGGAAGCAAAATCCGCACTGTCGTCGTGAACGAGATAGGCTCGTTTGAATTTGCGGATATGACGGCAAAAGAAATTCTTGACAGAGAGGATAGATTATGAAAAACACGTTCGGACAAAGTGTAGCCTTGACCGTATTCGGTGAAAGTCACGGCGCAGGCGTAGGCGTCGTTCTCGACGGCTTGTGTTCGGGAATCGACGTACGCGACGAGGACATAAAAACTGCTCTTGCTTTGCGCGCGCCGTCTATGTCCACCGACACCGCAAGGCGTGAAAGAGACGAGTTTCAAATCCTCTCGGGAGTGTTTAACGGAAAGACTACAGGCACGCCGATTTGCATTTTCATACCCAACGAAAACACGGATTCCAAATCCTACGAATACGGCGTTGCTCGCCCCTCGCACGCAGACTACGCGGCGTTTTGCAAGTACGGCGGATTTGAAGATTATAGGGGCGGCGGACACTTTTCGGGCAGAGTTACGACAGGTATCGTCGCGGCGGGCGCGATACTCAAAGGCGCGTTGAGAAACGTCGGCGTTACGATAGGCACGCATATACTCGAATGTGACAACGTGCGCGATAACGAGTTTAACGATATACAAAACGAGGTTTTAACCATCGATTGTGCAAAATTTCCCGTATTGAACGAGGAAAGCGGCAAAGAGATGATTGCTCGCATAGAGCAGGCAAAGGCAAATCTCGACAGCGTGGGCGGCATAACGCAAACGGCGATAGTCGGCGTTCCGTCGGGCGTCGGCGAGCCTATGTTCGACAGCGTAGAGGGCGTGCTTTCTCATGCGCTTTTCGCAATCGGCGGCATTAAAGGCATAGAGTTCGGCAAGGGCTTTAATATGAGCAGAATGCACGGCTCGACCGCAAACGATTCTTTCGCCGTTGAGAACGGAAAGATAATCACGGCAACCAACAACAACGGCGGCATAAACGGCGGCATTTCAAACGGTATGCCCATACTCTTTAACTGCGCGGTTAAGCCCACACCGTCCATAGCGCAAAAGCAAAACACCGTCGATTTCGTAAACGGAAAGGAAAGACAAATCGAAATCGTCGGCAGACACGACCCTGCAATCGTAAGGCGAGTATGCCACGTTATAAACGCCGTGAGCGCGCTTGCCATATGCGATTTGCTCGCTCAAAGATACGGCACGGACTTTTTCAGAAAAGGCATAAAAGAATGAAGTACGGACTTATCGGCGAAAAACTTTCGCACAGTTATTCGTGCGAAATACACGCGCTAATCGCTTCTTACGATTACGAACTTAAACCGCTTACAAAAGACGAAGTGGCAAATTTTTTGCAAGAGCGTGCTTTTTGCGCGATAAACGTCACTATACCCTACAAGGAAGTCGTCATACCTTATCTCGACGTCATATCCGATGAGGCAAGGGCAATCGGCGCGGTGAATACCATAGTCAACAAGAACGGAAAACTTTTCGGCTACAACACCGACTATTATGGCATAAAAGCGTTGTTTGACAAGGCGAATATAGACCCCGCCGGCAAGGACGCGCTCGTGCTCGGCACGGGCGGAACGGCAAAGACGGCAAGCGCGGTTCTTTGCGCACTGGGCGCAAAGAGCGTCACGAAAGTATCTCGCTCTAAAAAAGACGGCGCAATCGACTACGACGAAGCAAAGGAAAGAAAGGATACACAGATAATTTTCAACGCAACGCCCGTCGGTATGTATCCGAGTGACGAGCAACAGCCGATAGATTTGCAAAGTTTTTGCAATCTCGAAGGCGTGCTTGACGCAATATATCATCCGCTTCGCACCAACCTCGTGTTGCAAGCATATGACAAGGGTGCAAAGGTGATAGGCGGCTTGTATATGCTCGTCGCACAAGCGGTGTATGCGTCGAGATTGTTCCTCGGAAAAGACGTATCGGACGTAAGAAAGGACGAAATCGAAAGCGTGTACGAAAAGATACTCGCAAAGAAGCAAAACGTCGTTCTCGTCGGTATGCCGTCGTCGGGAAAATCCACGATAGGCAAGAGGGTTGCAAGAATCCTCGAAAGGGAGTTTGTCGATACGGACAGCGAAATAGAAAAGAAAATCGGAATGCCCATAGCCGACTTTTTTGCAAAGTACGGCGAAGTGGAATTCAGAAAAACAGAGAGCGAAATTATAAACGAAGTTTCAAAAAAGAGCGCGGCGGTGATTGCTACGGGCGGCGGCGCGGTGCTTGACAAAAACAACGTAAACGCATTGAAGCGTAACGGCAAAATCGTGTTTCTGGACAGGAAAATGCAGGATTTGGTGGCAACAAAATCGCGCCCGCTGTCCTCGAATACCGACGATTTGAAAAAACTGTACGAAAAACGCTATCCCGTATACAACGCGTGCGCGGATGTGAAAATCGTGAACGACACAAGCGTCAACAAAGCCGCATACGCAATCGCAAAGGAATTTGAAAAATGAAAATACTCGTTATCAACGGTCCTAACATCAATATGCTTGGAATCCGCGAGCCGCAAATTTACGGCAATCGCACCTATTCCGACCTTTTGGAAAAAATAAAAGCGTACTGCAATTCAAAAAATATCGAGGTTGAGTGCTTCCAGTCCAACCACGAGGGCGCGCTCATCGACAAAATCCAAGAGGCGTATTTTGAAAAATTCGACGGAATCGTGATAAATCCGGCAGGGTATACGCACACGAGCGTTGCAATCGCAGACGCACTCAAAGGCGTTGACATTCCGTTTGTCGAAGTGCATATCTCAAAAGTGGACGAAAGAGAGGACTTCCGCAAGATAAGTTTTGTCAGAAACTATGCGCTCGCAACAATTTCGGGCAAAGGATTCGAGGGATATTTAGACGCGATAAAAATGCTCGAAAACTTGCAAAAATAACGCAAAAAACTGATATAATTGTCGCTCGAACGGCATAAAAAACGACGAAAAACGCAAAAAATAAGCGAAAAATCGCATAAAAATCGGTACTAAAATTAGCATAAAAACATTATAAAATCGCAAAAAATGAGAGTAAAAATCGAAAAATCCACAGCCGAAGGCGCAGTGATTGCGCCGCCGTCAAAGAGCCTTGCGCATAGGCTTATGATTGCGTGCGCGCTGTCGCAAAATGGCGGAAAAGTTGTCGGAATTTCGGACAGCGAAGATATGGCGGCAACTCTCGATTGCATAAAGGCTCTCGGCATAACATCGCAAAAAAACGGCGATACGGTTATGTTCAAAAGAGAGCGTGAAAACACCGAAACCGACGAAAACAACTCAAAAACGCAAGGTTTTGCAAACGACGGAAACGGCGTGTATGCAAACGGCAAAAGCAATGTGTATGCAGTGGGCGATTGCTTGAAAAACGCAAAGGTTTTCGATTGCAGAGAGAGCGGAAGCACGCTTAGATTTTTTCTTCCGATTGCCGCCGCTTTTTTTGATAAAGCGGTGTTTGTCGGTTCGAAAAGATTGCTCGAAAGAGGCGTGGAAGTATACGAAAAGGCACTTGGCGAAAAGGGCGTAAAAGTGGTTTGCGACGGCGAAAAAATCGTATTGTCGGGACGGCTCGGAAGCGGAATTTACACTTTGCGCGGCGACGTAAGCAGCCAGTACGTTTCGGGGCTTTTGTTTGCGCTTCCGTTGCTTTGCGGCGACAGCGAGATAAGAGTTCTTCCGCCCGTCGAGAGCAGAGCGTATATAGATTTGACAATCGACGTGTTGAAAAAGGCTGGAATCGAGATTGCCGAAAAAGAAGAAAACGTGTTTTCAATCAAGGGCAATCAACGCTACGTCGGCGGAGAATACGTGGTCGAGGGCGACTGGTCAAACGGCGCAATGCTTCTTGCTTTGAACGAACTCGGCGGCAATGTCGAAGTCGTAGGTCTTGACGAAAACAGCGTTCAGGGCGACAAAGTTTGCAAGACTATATTCAAAGAATTGAACGAGAAAAAAGCGGTTATAGACCTTGCGAATTGTCCCGATTTAGCCCCGATTGCGTTCTGCATGGCGGCAGTGAAAGAGGGCGCAACCTTCGTCGGCACAAGGCGACTCAAAATAAAAGAGAGCGACAGAGCGCAGGCTATGGCGCAAGAACTCGCGAAGTTCGGAATCGACGTCGAAGTGCGCGAAAACGAGGTTGTTATACACAAAAACGATATAAAAACGCCGGATTATGCGATTTGCGGTCACAACGACCATAGAATCGTGATGGCGTGCAGTATTCTTTTAAGCACGGTCGGCGGCGTTATCGACGGCGCGGAAGCGGTGAAGAAAAGTTTTCCGAATTTCTTTGAAACGATAGGAAAACTCGGGGTGAAGTATGAAATTGAATAAGAATATGAAAATTCTCGTCGTCGGATTGGGACTCATAGGCGGCAGTTACGCACAGGCACTTTCGGAAAAAGGCTATGAGGTCGGCGCAATCGACAAGAGCAAAGAGGCGATTGATTTCGCACTCGAAAAGGGCTATATCGCAAGCGGCTCTACAAAAGTCGAGAGTGAATACGTCGGCAAATTCGACTTAATCGTGTTTGCGCTTTATCCGCATACATTCGTCGAATGGATTGAAAACAATCAAGACTGCTTCAAGTCCGGCGCGGTGATAACCGACGTTACCGGCGTAAAGGGCGGCGTTGTGGAAAAGGTGCAGAGCGTGCTTCGCGGCGATGTGGAATTTGTAAGCGCGCACCCGATGGCAGGCAGAGAATGTTCGGGCGTCGAGAACGCAAAAGCGGAAATTTTCGACGGCGCGAATTACATCGTCGTGCCGACCGAAAAAAATACGCAAAGCGCAATCGAACTTTGCGAGGATTTGGGAAGGCAACTCGGCTTCAAACATATATGTACGCTCACCGTAAAACAACACGACGAGATGGTGGGATTCCTTTCCCATCTCACGCATTGTATCGCGGTTTCGCTTATGGTGTGCAAAGAGAGCGAACATCTTGCCGATTATACGGGGGATTCCTTCCGCGACCTCACCAGAATCGCAAAGATAAACGACGAGATGTGGTCAGAGTTGTTCCTTGCAAACAAAGACGAGATAGTCGAGCAAATGAACCTTTTCGAGCAACATTTCGACAAACTCAAAAAGTGTATCGAGTCTGACGACAGAGAAGGTATACGAGAGATGATGCGCCTTTCGACCAAGCGTCGCAAGGTTTTCGATAAATGCAACGAGGTGAAAGAATGAATTTGGAATTCAAAAGAAAACTGCCCACATTGCAAGAGATAAAGGCAATGTACCCCATAGACGAGCAACTCGCCTCTAAAAAAAAGGCGACCGACGACGCGCTCGAAGCGATATTCGAGGGCAAGGACTCAAGACTCGTGCTTGTGATAGGTCCGTGTTCGGCGGACAGAGAGGACGCCGTGCTCGACTACATTTCGAAATTGCGCACGGTGCAAGAAAAGGTCAAGGACAAAATCCTCATCGTGCCGCGCATTTACACCAACAAACCGCGAACGACGGGCGACGGATACAAGGGAATGTTGCACCAACCCGACCCCCACGCAAGCGAGAATATGCTCAAAGGTCTTATCGCAATCCGCAAACTGCACATAAAAGCGTTGAGCGAAACGGGCTTTTCCTGCGCGGACGAAATGCTCTATCCCGAAAATCACCTCTATTTGTCCGACGTGCTTTCCTACGTCGCGGTCGGCGCAAGGTCGGTTGAAAATCAGTTCCACCGTCTTACCGCAAGCGGTTTGGACATTCCCGTCGGTATGAAAAACCCCACGAGCGGCGATTTGGCGGTTATGATGAATTCCATTCGCGCCGCACAACACCCGCACACGTTCGTGTACACGGGATGGGAAGTCAACTCGAAAGGCAATCCGCTCGCTCACGCCATTTTGCGCGGTTCGGTTGACAAAAACGGTCAGACCATACCCAACTATCACTACGAGGATTTGCGCAGACTCGCGGATTTGTACGCACAAAGCGGACTTGCAAATCCCGCCGTCATCGTGGACACCAACCATTCAAATTCCGCAAAACGATTCGACGAGCAACCGCGTATCGCAAAGGAAGTTTTGCACAGTATGCGCGAGTCGTCCGACATCAAAGACATCGTCAAAGGACTTATGATAGAATCCTACATCGAGGAAGGAGCGCAATCCCCCGACGGCGGCGTGTACGGCAAATCCATCACCGACCCGTGCCTCGGTTGGCAGGACACCGAGAGATTGATTCTCGACATTGCGGAAACGCTTTGATAATGAAGCGAAGTTTGGATTCAACGGCAACTCGATTTGAGGTTGTAAAGAAAATCAATATTGAGAGATACAAGCGACTGACAAAAATAGCTGAGAAAAAATGAACGGATAATCAAAGAAAAACGGCAATTTGGCGCAGCACAAGCAAGTATCCCGAGCGACCACGCTCGGGATACTTGCTTTGTAAGAAGATATTTAAGGGAGAAAATCACAATGCTTGTGAGCATTGACAATTTGTTTTTCAATTCTTTGTGTTCTTATTATAAGCATACCGTTGCTTATTAGTCAACAGAAATATGAAAATTGTTTCACATTATTTTTTATTTTTTTGTTTTAGAGAAAATATGGTTTGTCCGATGAGCAGTTTTGATTGTTAATTGACGAGGGGCAGACATTTTTATCGAAATTGATACAAATCGCTTGTCAAACGTCGCGAATTAGTGTAAGATAACTCTTGCTTTGGAGGCATAGCCCAGTTGGTTAGAGCGCTACGTTGACATCGTAGAGGTCATAAGTTCGAGTCTTATTGTCTCCACCAAAACCTTGAAAACCCTACTGTTTAGTAGGGTTTTTGCTTTGTTGTAGACAATAAAACTCGAACTTGGCGGTATACAATACCGCCACCACGCCAAAAGGCGCGGTTATGACCAACGGTCATATTGCACGCTACGCTTCCGAGTGCAAGCACTCACGCTCGCTGATTGGCGAGTCTTATTGTCTCCACCAGTTTTGCGAAAACCCTACTGTTTAGTAGGGTTTTTGCTTTGTTGTAGACGATAAAACTCGAACTTGGCGGTATTGATACCGCCACCACGCCGAAAGGCGCGGTTATGACCAACGGTCTATTGCACGCTACGCTTCCGAGTGCAAGCACTCACGCTTGCTGATTGGCGAGTCTTATTATTGTGATAAGGAAGAATCGGATGTTCACACCAAAACCTTGACTTTTTAATTTTAGGCACAAGATATATTAAACAGCACACCGCATTTTGTTGCCATAAGAATCGCTTCCGAAAAGCATAATTTTGTTTGTAAAAGTCGTCAGTCGTCCTCGAACATATATAGGTAGGCGGCGAGGGTGAGTTGACCTTTGGCGAGGTCGTCGAGTTTTTGGTCGTAGGCGAGGCAGGTGCGGTAGGCGCGGCGCACGAGATACATAAACGCGTCGGGGGATATGACGCTGCCTACAAAACTCGACGAGATTCTGAAAACGATTTCGCCCGATTCGTAGTCGTAGTCGAAACCGCCCGCCACGAGATTGCGATTCGTCACGCAAGCGGCGATTGCGCCGTCAACGCGCTTGTCTTCGGGAAAGACTATCGAATAGCCTGCGACGATTCGTATAAGTTGTCTTTCAAAGTCCGTGACGACGGAAATCACGACGGGCAGATTGTCCGTTTCGATTTGAAACGCGACTCTCATATTCTCGTCGGATTTTTGAAAGTTGAAATCCTGACTTTCCAAAGTCGAGATAATCATATCGTATACGTTTTTTGCAAGAGCAGAGTTTTCCATTGTTCACCCTCAGCGCAAAAGCGCGGCGATTTCCTCGACGGACGAGTTGCCGTTTGCGACGGATTGCAATTTTTGGTCGTTGCCGTCAACGGTTTTGAGCATAGTCGAGGCGAGATAGCGCAACGCTTGCTTGTCGATTAGGCTGTTTGCGAAACTTAATATCATTCTGAAATTTACCTCGCCCGTCTGATAATCGAAATCGAAATGTCCGTCGGGAAGGTAGGCATTGACGAAACTCACCGCAACGGCAAATACGTCGCGCTTTTCTTTTGGAACGGTGAAAAGTAGGGGCGAGAGGGCAAGAACTACCATCTCGGTTGCGTTTACTGTGGTGTCGAGCGCAACGAGGGTATGCTCGCCGCGCATAAGACAAGTCAGCGACAAACTCTTTTTGTTTGCGGTGTATTTTGCGCCGTTTTCGCCTATGACTTCGCACAGATTCTTAAAGACGGTTTTGGCAAGTTTTTTTTGATTGAAACGAGTTTTTATATCGCGCATAATTTAGAAACCGAGTTTTATTTTCTTTTCGACGTTGAAAGCGAAATCCTTTTCGCTTGCGGCGTTTTTGAAGTCGTTTGCGCAGAGTGTGACGGATTTTTGTCCTTCGAGTTGACTACGCATAGCCGCCTTTGCCCACGTCCTTTCAAACAGATTGCGCACAAAGCGCGCGTTGCTGAAATTCTTTGAGTTTATAGTCTCGTCGGACAAGCCTAAAAAGTACTCTTTTACGGCAGGATAAAGGTCGTTTGCAACCTTAAATTTGCTCGTCGCCATAGACTCGTATATCTCGAAAAGTTGCTCGCGAGTGAAGTTCGGAAACTCGATTGTGTAGGGCATCCTGCTTTTTAAGCCGCGGTTCGCTTGCATAAGCGTTTCCATATCGTCGGTGTAGCCTGCCATAATGACGACGAGGTCGTTTTTGTGGTTTTCCATTTCGGATATGAGGGTGTCGATTGCCTCTACTCCGTAGTCCTTGACGTTGCCGTCGCCGCGATAGAGCGAGTACGCTTCGTCTATGAAAAGCACCGAGCCGTATGCGTCGCGGCACATACCCGACGTTTTGGGCGCGGTTTCGCCTATGTATTGTCCGCAGAAATCCCTGCCTTTGTACTCGTACAGATTGCCTATGCGAAGCACGCCTTTTTCTTTGAGAATCTTGCCGAGTATGCGCGCGACGGTGGTTTTGCCCGTGCCGGGGTTTCCCACGAATCGCATATGCAAACACGGACGGTCAGGACCGTTTTCGGCTTTGGACAACTCGATTTGAGTAAGGATTTCTTGAATTTTCGCCTTGATTTTTTCGCAACCCACGAGTTTGTCGAGTTGCGCCATACCTTCCGAATTATCGTCGAACGTTGCGCAAACTTTCTTTGCGTCGCTTACGCCTATAAGCGTTGCGTTCTTTGCGCCGTTTGCGACGGAAACGTACTTTCTGTACACAATCTCTTTGACGACCTTTTTTATCGTGTTGAGTCCGTAGAACTTGCCGTCGCTCTTTTCTTCGGCAATGCGCTTAAAGACGTATTCCCACGCGTTTTGCGACACGGTCATACCATATTTTTCAAAGTCGCGCTTTGCGATTTCCTTCGTTTCCGCACTGTCGAAGGGCGGGAAAGCCAAAGTCTTGATGTAGGCAACATCTTTGAGAGAAGTTTCCACCTTGCCGAGTACGTCCTTGTCCACAAACGGAACTCTGAAAACGATAACGTGTTTTTTGCTCGCTTTTTGCGCTTCTTTGAGGAATTTTCTGAAGTCTTCGGAATCCGTCTTATCAATCCACTTGCTTATGTCGAAGCAAACGACGTGCGCGTCGTCGTCCTCAAATTTTGTCAACGCTTCGCTTGCCGCGCTCAAATCTTCTTTGGGTTTGTCCGATAAATTGAGTGCGATTTCGAGAACGGGGGATTTTGTCGATACTTTTGCAAGCGACAATCCGCTCACGATTCTCGCAAGTATGGCGAGATAGGTGGAAAGTCCGCAACCGTCGCCTATCGAAAACAGATAACTTTGCGACATAAACACGTCTTGCGAGCCGTTTTTCTGCATTTCGGGCGCAATCGAAACGAGTTCTTTTATCAGCGATTTGTATTCCTTTGCGCCGACGAGAATATTGACGAGTCCGAGTGTGTCGTCAAGGGTAAATTCTTCCGAATCTTCCTGTTTTTGTTCGGATTCTTCCTCTGTGGCGGGTTCTTTGTCCGAAAAATTCAATGCGTAAACGCTCGTTTTGCCGTACTTGTATGCAAAAAACGAGGCGATTTTGTTTTTGAGTTTCTCATAGTCGTTTTCGTCTACGGACAAGGTGAGGTGCAGATACGAGTCGCTCACTCTTTCGACTTTGCCTTTGACGAACTTGTCTTTGATGACTTCGACGGGATATTTTGCGTCGTCGATTCGCGACAAAACCCAGTTGTATTCGAGATCTATGCGTAATATTTTCTTCATAGAGTACCTTTTGCGGTTTTTAATATAAATTAGTATACAATATAGAGTAGGCTATTTACAAGACATTTTTGCGCCATAAACGCAAGGAATTTGTGACTGTGGCGCAGTGATATGCACGCAAAGCGTGCGTGAAATTGCGCTTGCGGCACAGTGAAATTTGCGCTGTGCGCAAGTGAAATTGCACACAGGTGTGCAGTTGCGGAATATTGAGTTTTATTTCAACTGTTGATTTATATTAATATTAAATTAATCATCCTATAACCCTTTATCGAGTTGCTTTATTTCGGTTTCGTGATATAATGGTAAAAATTTATTAATCTCAAACGGAATTTCCGCTTCGAGTAAAGGACAGGGGCTTATGGCTACTTATTACAATCAACCGTCGAGAACTTTCAACGAGTATCTGCTCATCCCAGGATACACGGACGAGAATTGCATTCCTGCAAACGTGAGTTTGAAAACGCCTCTCGTCAAATTCAAAAAGGGTGAGCAACCTCAAATATCGCTCAACATCCCGATGACTTCTGCCATTATGCAATCGGTGAGCAACGACACGCTCGCAATCGCTTTGGCAAGAGAAGGCGGGATTTCTTTTATATTCGGCTCGCAATCAATAGAGAGCGAAGCGGAAATGGTGAGAAAAGTGAAAGCGTACAAGGCGGGTTTCGTTTTGTCGGACAGCAACCTTACCCCCGAAAATACGCTTGCAGACGTGCTTAACCTCGTTGCGCAAAAGGGTCACAACACCATTCCCATCACCGACGACGGAACGTCCAACGGCAAACTTTTGGGTATGGTGACGAGCCGCGATTACAGAGTCAGCCGTATGTCGCCCTCTCTCAAAGTGAAAGAGTTTATGACGCCGCTCGAAAAACTTATCACCGCGCCGCAAAACACGACGCTCATCGAGGCAAACGACATCATCTGGGATCACAAACTCAATTCCATTCCCATCGTCGACGACGAGGGCAGATTGCTCTATATGGTCTTCCGCAAGGACTACGACCAACACAAGAAGAACCCCGACGAACTTTTGGATTCGAGCAAGAGATATATGGTCGGCGCGGGCATAAACACTCTCGACTACGAGCAAAGAGTGCCGGCTCTTATCGAGGCGGGCGCGGACGTCTTGTGTATCGACTCGTCGGAAGGCTACACCGTATGGCAAAAGAGAACTCTCGATTATATCCGCAAAAACTACGGCGACAAGGTTAAAGTGGGCGCGGGCAACGTCGTTGACAAGGACGGTTTCAACTTCCTTGCGGACTGCGGCGCGGACTTCATAAAAGTGGGAATCGGCGGCGGCTCTATCTGCATAACACGTGAACAAAAGGGTATCGGCAGAGGTCAGGCAACCGCGCTTATCGAGGTTGCAGAGGCTCGTGACGAGTACTTCAAAAAGACGGGCGTTTATATCCCCATTTGCTCGGACGGCGGAATCGTGCAAGACTACCATATGACTCTCGCTTTGGCAATGGGCGCGGACTTCCTTATGCTCGGCAGATACTTTGCCAGATTCGACGAAAGCCCCACCAACAAACTCGTCATCAACGGCAATTACGTTAAAGAATACTGGGGCGAGGGCAGTAATCGCGCAAGAAACTGGCAACGTTACGATTTGGGCGGCAAGAGCGGTCTCGGATTCGAAGAAGGCGTGGACAGTTACGTTCCGTATGCAGGCAGTCTCAAAGACAATGTTCGCAAGAGTTTGCACAAGGTCAAATCCACGATGTGCAACTGCGGCGCAACGACGATCGAGGCTTTGCACAAAGATGCAAAGATGACGCTCGTTTCCGCAATCAGCATAAAAGAGGGTGGCGCGCACGACGTTATTCAGAAAAACACTTCATACGTGAACAATTAATAATTCTAGTTGCGCCGAGTGCAAAACACTTGTCACCCATCTTTTCAAGATGGCTTGACAAATATTTTGGCGCAAACGTCCTGTCACAAACAAATCAGAGCATTTGTTTGTGACGTAAGGGGTTGCAACTTTGAGGCGGCTCGGCAGTTGCAACGATACAAGTTGATGCTCACAACGATTCTTCGTCGCTCTATGTTATTCGGCTCCGCCTGTCTACGAGCGACGTTTGGGCGGCTGCGAAACCGAATAATTCAAAAACATCAAGCAGACAATCTTGCGAAACTGACGTTTGAGTAAAGTGTTGCGAACAATTAATAATGAATAATTAATAATTAATAATTACGGGTGGGGTTTCGCCCCACACCCGAAACGAAAAATTGTTCGAAGGTTACTCGTACACTGAATGTGTGATTTCGAAGACGAGATAAAAACCGCCGTCCGCGAAGCATTGCTCAAACGGCGTTGCGGTGAAAACAAAAAAACGAAGTTTATTGCTTGACACCGCACTTGTTCTCGCAATCACTAACCGCACAAGCCCTCTTTGCTCTCAAAATAAGACGGACAAGAACTCAAACCGCAATTCCGTGCGAGTGCTTGCTTGGTGAGGGCGTGCTATGCACGCAAGCGGTTAAACGAACACTCGTTCGAAGCGTACTTATTAACGGTATGTGCCAATTCGCAGACGGAACACGAGCCGCAAGGCGGCGAGAAAAGGGAGCGCCGAGCTTGACGATTAGTACCGTCCGACTGTGCCGTTTGGGTGCGTAGCCGGCACACAAAGTACGGTGGCATAAGTAGGGAAATGTCCCTATCTATGCGAGTGCCGAGTGTTGCCCCACGCGGAGCGGACGTCGTGGGTTCCCTCAAAGTATGCAGAGGGGGAACGGCGGTGGGGGAAACACGTGAGGAAGGGGGATGCTTTATTTTAATGTTTCACGCCGTTCACTCTGTGTAGAGGAATAGCCCCAAATATACATACTTGAAATGCGCACGAGAATGTGTTATAATACAATTTGCAAAAAAAATTCAAAGGTGACGCCGAAATGAAAAAACCTATTGTCGCGATAATGTATGACTTCGACAAAACGCTTATCACACGCGATATGCAAGAGTATACGTTTATCCCAAGTCTCGGTATGCAACCCGACGATTTTTGGGATGGTACGCAAACGCTCGCTTCCGAACAACAAATGGATAGCGTGCTTGCTTATATGTATGCGATGATGATTCGCGCCGAAGCAAACGGCAAGCCGCTCAAAAGAGAGGACCTCGTCGAGTGCGGACAACACGTCGTGTATTTGCCCGGCGTCGAGGGCTGGTTCGAGCGCATAAACGGATACGGAAAAGAGGCAGGCGTAGAGGTGGAACACTACGTTCTTTCGTCGGGTCTTAAAGAGATTATAGACGGAACGAGCATCGCAAAACACTTCAAGAAGATATTCGCAAGCGAGTTTTTGTACGGTGAGGACGGCAAAGCCATTTGGGCGAAAATGGCGGTCAACTACACCAACAAAACGCAATTTGTATACCGCATAAACAAGGGCGTGTTGGACATCAGCAACAACGCCGACGTCAACGCTTCCACACCCGAAAGCGACAGACGAGTGTTTTTCAACAATATGATATATCTCGGCGACGGACTCACGGACGTGCCGTGTATGAAACTTGTCAAACTGTCGGGCGGACACTCGATTGCACTCTATCAGGACGGACAAAAAGAAAAGGTGCAACCGCTTCTTAAACACGAGAGAGTGGACTGGATTTTCCAAGCGGACTATCGCGAGGGACAACCGCTCGATGTCGCAATGAAGAATCTCATTTACAAACTCGGCGTTGACAACACGCTAATTAGGCTAAGCAACGACCAAAAAAAAGAGATAAAAGAATAAAAAGAATAAAATTGAAAGGCTGTGCAAAAGCGCAGCCTTTTTCATTTGCCGTTGACAAACGAGTATAATAGTTTATAATAATCGGTGAAAAATTAAAAAAAACGAGGGAGAACTGTCAATTCAAGTTTATTTGGATTTGGCAAAGGGATTTGTATGGAAGAAATTAAAAGATGTAGCAACTGCGGCAAACCTATTATAGATAAGTTTGCTTTTTGTCCGTTTTGCGGAAAGGAACTCGAACCGAAATGTAAAAATTGAGGTGAACCCCTTGTGGAAGGCGCAAAGTTTTGCTCGAAATGCGGCGCAAGGGTAGAATCATACGAGGAACACGTCCAAGAGGCACATACCCAAAGCGTTCAACCGCAAGTTAGCAATACGGTTTGCGCACCCGCCGTCGAAAAAGAAAAGACGAAACTTAGGAAAGTTAAACATACGACAAAGGGCATTCTCACTCTCGTGAAAAGGTCTGTGGTGGCTTTCGTTTGCGTGCTTTTATTCGCCCTCTCGTTTGCAGGTGTTCTTAATTTGTCGCTGGAAAAATATATCACCAGCATAATGGGTTCGGGTATTGACGAAGATTTCATAGAGGGTGACGTAAGTCTTTATTCTGTTGATTGCATAGAACTTATGTTTACTACCGCAAGACATTACGACAAGGATAAAGACGTTGCAAAAATCGAAAAACTCGAAGACAAACTTACCGATTTGGCAGAGGATTTGTCCAATTCGGTGATAGACGATGTCAGAGGAACGAAAGTCGTACTGTCCAAAGAATCCGAGAACTTGCTTCGCAAATACGTCGTAAAAACACTTGCGTACCAACTTTCCATTGACGGCAATGCAGGCGGCGCAGTGCAAGCGGAAATAATAACCGCAGGCAGTCTGTTCTTGTTGAATATCTTGTTCACGTTCGTTATGGCGATTATCTCGATTGTGGCATTCGTAAAATATTTGGGCGACTTCTTGCAGAACAAAGAGGACGACAAGCATGCAAAACTCGACTTTTTTGTGCCGCTTCTAATGATTTTGCCCCTTTGCGCAATGTTGCCGTTTTCAACCGCTATATCGACGCTTGACATCGCAGGTGCAATGATTGCTTCGCTGTTTTTTGCAAGCCTTGCAATCGTCGTTTGCCTCACGCAAAGATTTGTTGCGGATGCACAGACGGCAAAATCGGCAAAAATTCTCGTGCCGAGAATCGCAACTTTGGTGCTTGCGTTTATCGTGGTCGGTTGCTGCTTCGCACCTTGCTTCAAAGCGGTTTACGACGTGCAGTTGTCGGGCAAGTCTTCTACTGCGAAATACGAAACCACTCTCGACGCAAGTGCAATGGCAGGTTGCATAACTAATGAAGACGAACAAGAAGCCGAAGAATTTACAGGGCACCAGTACAAAAAATATTCCGAAGCCGCAAAAGCGATCATCGACCAGTTGGGGGACTTCACCGCAAAAGAATTTATGGCAAGCGATGAACTTATTGCAAAAGCGTATGCGAGGGCACTTATTGTTGACGGTGTGATTGCGCAAATCGACTACGAGGGTGCAAATATGTTGTCGCTCGGATTCTTCCTGCTTATCCTCGTTATGGTGATTTCGGGATTCTATCTCGGAGGAACGATTGTCGGCGGTAAAACCGCAAAGGCGGCAAATAGTGGATTGTCCGTGATAATAGCGATTCTCTTGCTTTGCGCATTTGTTTTGTCCGCCGTTACTATGGAAATAGTCAACACGACGATGGACGACATTAAAACTAACGCATTTGAATTGAAACTCGGCGGCGGACTTATTGCGGCAATAATTATGTCTGTCGGTATGATTGTTTTCGATGCGCTTCCGTCAAAGGTGTGGGAAAAGAGAGAGGATGAAATTTCGGACTTCGCGAACGAAAACAACTAAAAGCGTATGCGGCGATGATTTCATCGCCGCTTTCCTTATTTGGCGCAAAATGCCAAATAAACAAAATAAATTGACAGCCTAATCTTAGGGTGTTATAATCTAAACGAAAATTTTATAAAGACTGTGAAGGAAAGAGTAACTCGATTTTTCCGCACCCAGAGAGAGAAACGTTCGCTGTGAGTTTCTTTGCGAGGGTCGAGCGAAGACCATTCCGGAGTCGCGCGCCGAAACTGCAGTAAGCGTCGCCGCATACCTTGCGTCAAAGGATAAAACGAGTAAAAATCAAGGTGGAACCGAGCATTTATGCGCCCTTGCAAAAAGCGTAGCAGTACGTTTTTTCGAGGGCTTTTTTGTTTGAAAGCCACCGAAATGTATGAAAATATATGAAATTCAATCATAGAAGGAGCATTTTATGAAAGTTGTTTACAACAACGGTACGGTTGGCGAAATCACCGACAAGGCAGAGGAATTGCACGTTATCCGTCACACCGCCGCGCATATTATGGCGCAGGCAATCAAACGCCTTTTCCCCCAAGCGGATTTTGCGTACGGTCCCGCAAACGAAAAAGGATTCTATTATGACGTAGACCTCGGCGACACCAAACTCACCGACGACGACCTTGCTCGTATCGAAGCCGAAATGAAGAAAATCGTCAAAGAGAACTTGCCCATTAAGGCGTTTGCGCTTCCTCGCGAAGAAGCGGTTGCGCTTATGAAAGAAAGAGGGGAAAAGTATAAAGTCGAGCATATCGCGGACTTGCCCGAAGACGCGACCATCACGTTCTATCAACAAGGCGAATACATCGATATGTGCGTAGGTCCTCACCTCACGTACACCAAAGCCCTCAAAGCGTTCAAGATTATGGGGCAGTCGGGCGCATACTGGAAAAACGACAAGAATAACAAGATGCTCACAAGAGTCAAAGGCACTGCTTTTGCAACCCAACAGGAACTCGACGATTATCTCAAACTTCTCGAAGAAGCCGAAAAGCGCGACCATCGCCGCATAGGCAAGGAAATGAAGTTGTTTATGCTCTGCGACGAAGCGCCGGGATTCCCGTTCTTCCTACCAAACGGTATGGCAATCAAAAACTCGCTCATAGATTACTGGCGCGAAATTCACACCCGCGACCATTACGTCGAAGTGTCCACGCCTATGATTATGAACCGTCATCTTTGGGAAACGAGCGGTCACTGGGATCACTATAAAGACAATATGTATTCCACGATCATCGACGACGAAGTGTATTGCGTAAAGCCGATGAACTGCCCGGGCGGCGTTATGGTTTACAAGAGCGAGCCGCACAGTTATCGCGACTTGCCTTTGCGCGTGGGCGAACTCGGACTCGTTCACCGTCACGAACTCAAGGGCGCGCTTCACGGACTTTTCAGAGTCAGATGCTTCACGCAAGACGACGCGCACATCTTTATGAGAAGGGAACAAATCACCGACGAAATCATCGGCGTTGTTCACCTCATCAACGAAGTGTACAGCAAGTTCGGATTCAAATATTTCGTGGAACTTTCCACTCGTCCCGAAAACAGTATGGGAAGCGACGAGGACTGGGAAGCGGCAACAAACGGACTTATCACCGCGCTTGAAAAAATCGGACTTCCGTATATCGTCAACGAAGGCGACGGCGCGTTCTACGGACCGAAAATCGACTTCCACCTTGAAGACACTCTCGGAAGAACATGGCAATGCGGCACCATCCAACTCGACTTCCAAATGCCGCTCAACTTCGGACTCGAATACGTCGACGAAAACGGCGAAAGACAAAGACCCATTATGGTGCACCGCGTCGTTTACGGCTCGATTGAAAGATTTATCGGCATACTCACCGAGCATTTCGCAGGCAAATTCCCGACTTGGCTCGCGCCTATTCAAGTCAAAGTGTTGCCCGTGTCCGAAAAGCACGACGAATACTCAAGAAAAGTGTACGAGGCGTTGCGTGCGGCGAAGATTCGCACCGAATACGACGACCGCAACGAGAAAATCGGCTACAAGATAAGAGAAGCGCAGGTTGTGGACAGAGTGCCGTATATGCTCGTCATCGGTCAACAAGAATCGGACAACGGTACGGTTGCCGTGCGTTTCAGAGACTCTGCCGAAACCAAAACTATGTCGCTTGACGAGTTTGTAAACTTCGTGAGCGAGGAAATCCGCACGAGAAAGTAATCTCGAAAGTCAACCGATAAGAATCCGTCTTAAAAGCGTAATAATCTCGGCGTTTGACCGAGAAAAGCGCAAATAACGCTTAAAAGCGACTCGTTCGTTTGAAAAAGTTACGAAAAACCGCAGAATCCCTGCGGTTTTTTTTGTATTTCGGGTTGTTATGCGCCCGCGCGTATGTTAGAATTGATTTTGTAAAATCCTTTCTCGAGGTGCAACGTGAAAAAAGAAAAAACAAAAACGACTACGTCCGAACCCATTGCGGAAGCGGACAGAGTGCCTCTCAAAGAAAAACTCGCCTACGGTATCGGCGGCCTTATGGACGGCGGCGGCGTGAGCATGATGTCTTGCGTTATGCTTGCCTATATGACCAAAAACGGCATTGCTATGACCATTGCTTCCACGATTATGATGATCGCAAAGTTTTGGGACGCAATCACCGACCCGTTTATGGGCTTTATTTCCGACAATACGCGCGGCAAGTGGGGAAGAAGAAAACCCTATATGTTCTTCGGCGGAATATCCTTGTTCTTGTGCATATTCCTCGTGTTTCTGCCCGTAAGAGAGTGGGGCGTGAGCGTGGGCGGATTCACGGCGTACATTATAATTATGTATTTGTTGTGGAACACTTGCTCGACGGTTACGCAAGTGCCGTACTGCTCGATGGCAAGCGACATTACGCCTTCGTTCAGAGAACGTAACAACGCGAACACCGTCAAACTCATCTTTACGGCTATCGCTTCGGGACTCGGCTACGTTTTGCCGCTTATGTTCATCGAGGCTCTCACCAACCCCGACGGAACGGGATTCCTGTTTGTTCCGCAACTCGATTCCACGCAATTCTGGCTCTGTATGAGTTTGGTGTTCGGCACGCTGTTCGGCGGCGGACTGGTTATCTGCGGCATATTCGTCAAAGAACGTATCAAGCCCAAGACCCCGAAAAAGCATTTCAACCTCAAACAATTCGCAAACAGTTACGCAGTGCCTTATAAGAATCGCTCTTATCGTTGGCATATCGTGATGTACGTCACGGCGTTTATCTGTATGGACATCATTTCCGCGCTCGCGGTCTACTACGCAACGGACGTATGGCACGGCTACGAACTGTTCGGAATGAAAATGTCCTCGTTGTTTATCATCGCGCCTATGATGGTGGCGGCGGTCGTTATGTTCCCGCTCGCTCGCGTTATGATGGACAAAAAGAGCAAGCAATTCGCTTTCCGTATGGGACTTCCGTTCTATATTGCGGGCGGCATTATGCTTGCGGCAATGGACCCGAGTTGGGCACCGCCCATACTCGTTCCCATCGTCGCGCTCATAATGGGTCTCGGCTTCGGCGGCGCGCAAATGATGCCGTGGATTATCTTCCCCGACACGGTGGACGTTGCAGAAATGGCAACCGGTCAACGCCCGACGGGAACGTACAGCGGTATGATGACGCTTGCAAGAAAAGTCGGCGGCGGACTCGGCGTGGGTATGGTCGGCTGGGTTATCGGCGCGCTCGGCTACGTCGAAAACACCTCGAACGACCCTGCGGCATACGTTCAACAATCGGACACCGTTCTGCTCGTCGTTCGCTTGACGCTCGGCATCTCGGTTGCGGTGTTCATTACGATTGCGCTTATCGCTTCGTTCAGATATAAGATTACCAGCGCGAAACTCACGAGAATCCGCTACTTTATCGAAGCGAGAAAATCGGGCAAGACTCTCACCGACGAAGAAAGTGCGGAAAGAGAAGCGCTCATTGCCGAACTTTACGGCAAGGTCGCTCCCGAAGACATCGTAGACCCGTCCGTCAAACTCGACGAAGAAGGCAATATCGTTGAAGAAGAAGTCGAAACCGACGTCGCCGAAGGCGTTGAAGGTTCTCTCGAACAAATCGCCGAAACCGACGAGGAAATAAAAGCACTTGAAAAAGAACTGAAAGTCGCTCAACTTAAAAACGAAATCGAGAACGAAAAAGGTAAAACGACAGTAACTTGCAAGTATTGCGGTGCAAAGAATAAAGCAAGCGACACCGTTTGCGTTATGTGTGGTGCTAAACTGGATAAATGAGCAAAAAAATGACTTTATATATAAATTTTGTGCATATAAAACAGTGATTGTGATACAAAGAGGGCTAAAATGAACGGACGTTTCGAAAAGCGCGACGGCAGAGAAGTTATCGTAAAAGAGAAAGGCAAGCCTTTCAGAATTTTGCAACTTACCGATATTCACATCGGCGGTTCTTTGGGCACTCGCAAGAAGGACGAACTCGCTCTTGCGGCGGTCGAAAAGATAGTCGAAAACGCAAATGCGGACTTCGTTGCGGTCACGGGGGATATGGTGTATCCTATGCCTTTGCTCAATCAAGGCACGAGAAACAACCTCAAATCCACAAAGATGTTCGCTTCCGTTATGGAAAAACTCGGCGTGGACTGGACGGTGGTTTTCGGCAATCACGACAGCGAGGTTTGGGCAAAACTTAACAAAGAGCAACTCGGCGATTTTTATTCCGCGCGCCCGCATTGCCACTTCCAAAAGGGCGACCCCGATATATTCGGCGTGGGCAACTATTGCATACCCCTTCTCAACGAGGACGGCTCGCTCAACACCGCGCTTATGTTCATCGACAGCAACGCCTATCTGACGTGGAACTTTTTCAGCGGTTTCGACGTCATTCACGACAACCAAATCGAGTGGTACAAAAAGGAAATTAAAGCCCTTTCGAAAGACGGCGAGGTTGCAAAGTCGCTTGCGTTCTTCCACATTCCGCCCAAAGAGTTTAAGGAAGGGTGGGAAAAGTGTTACAGAGGTTCGAGCGAGGCGACCTATCATTGCGGATTCGTGCAGGAAAAGGACAACTATTTCGGCTATCCAAAAACCAAAGAGGGCAACTTCTTCGGCGAAATGGTCAAACTCGGCAGTTGCAAGGGTATGTTTATGGGACACGACCACCTCAACACGCTGTCTATGACCTACAAGGGTATTCGCCTGACATACGGAATGAGCATTGACTATAATGCGTACAAGGGCATAGCAAAACGCAATACGCAAAGAGGCGGAACGCTCATCGACATCTACGATGACGGCTCGTTCGACGTGACTCTTTTGCCGCTTTCGGATTGCAAATGAAAAACGCAAAATAATACGAAATAAAAATATCGAAGAACAAAACGTTTGCGCCTCGCTCCTGCGAGGCGTCGTTATTTTTATACTACAAATATTAAATAAATAAATTTTTATCTATATTTTAACAAAATCGTTTGATTTGCAAGTATAATTTGTTATACTTACAATGAATCATTTTTTGGAGGCTATCAAATGAAAAAAGAATTTGCTCAAAAGAAAGTTCTTTTTACCGAAACTGTCCTTCGCGACGCAAATCAATCTTTGATTGCAACGCGTTTGCCGTATTCTAAATTTGCCGACATTCTTCCCACGATGGACAAAGCGGGTTACTACTCTGTCGAGTGCTGGGGCGGTGCGGTTTTCGACGTTTGTCTGAGATATCTCGACGAAGATCCGTGGAAGCGTTTGCGCGACATTCGCAAGGCTATGCCCAACACGAAACTTCAAATGTTGCTCAGAGGTCAAAACCTTCTCGGCTACAAGCATTATCCCGACGAAATCGTCAAGATGTTCGTTGAAAAATCCGTTGACAACGGCATCGACGTTATCCGTATTTTCGACGCGCTCAACGATGTGCGCAATCTCGAAACCGCAACAAAAACCGCAATCAAGTGCGGCGCGACGGTGTCGGGCGCAATCAGTTATACGCAAAGCCCCGTTCACACTCTCGAAGCGTTTGCAAAACTTGCAAAACAACTCGAAGAAATGGGCGTTGCAACCGTCTGCGTCAAGGATATGGCAGGCACGATGACTCCGCGCGAAGCGTACGAACTTATCGGCGCAATCAAAAACGAAGTCAAAATCCCCGTCGTTTTGCACACGCACTGCACCACGGGTATGGCTTATATGACCTATATGAAGGCAATCGAGGCGGGCGTCGACGTCATTGACACCGCAACTTCTTGTTTCAGCGGCGGCACGAGCCAACCCGCAACCGAAACTATCAATATCGCCCTCAAACAACTCGGATACGAAACGGGTCTTAACGACGACGTGCTCAAACAAGTCAACGACTTCTTCAAGCCCATAAGAGACGGCTATCTCAAAGACGGCACGCTCAATCCCAAGATGCTCACCACCGACACCGACGCTCTCACTTACAAAGTGCCCGGCGGTATGCTCTCGAACCTCGTTTCGCAACTCAAAGCACAAAACGCTATGGACAAATTCGAGCAAGTGCTTATCGAAACGCCGAAGGTCAGAGCGGACCTCGGTTTCCCGCCGCTCGTTACGCCTATGAGCCAAATGGTCGGCGTTCAGGCAACCAACAACGTGCTTTGCGGCGAGAGATACAAGAATATTTCCAAAGAAGTCAAAGCGTATTGCAGAGGCGAGTACGGCACTTCGCCCGCGCCAATCAATCCCGACGTTATGAAAAAGGCGCTCGGCGACGAGAAACCCGTCGAGGGCAGATACGCCGATACGCTCGAACCCGTCTTTGAAAAGACCAAAGAGGAACTCAAAGGCGTCGCAAAGAACGACGAGGACGTGCTTTCCTACATTCTTTTCCCGCAAGTGACCGAAAAGTACTTCGCCGCTCGCAAGGCAAAAGAAGAAAAAGTGGTCAAATACACCATTTCCCCCGTTGAGGAATAAGAGGTGAACTATGAATAACATCTTACTTTGCGGAATTTTGAACAAAAACGACCCCCTCAAAGTCACCGACGCGCTTTTGCTTGCGCTCATCGGCATAGTGGTGGTTTTTATCGTTCTTATTCTGCTTATGCTTATCGTATCGCTCGTGGGCAAAATCTTTGACGGAAGCGAAAAACTCAAAGAAAAACACCCCGAATGGAACGATAAAGTGCAGAATCTCAAAGCAAAAATGACGTTCTGGAAAAAGGATAAGAAAGAGGAAACCGAAACCGTCGAGCAACCCCTCGCAAAAGGCACTTGCGGCGAACTTAAACTTATCAACACCGACGAGCGCGACGCCGCTATGATTATGGCAATCGTCGCAGACCAAACCAATACGCCTCTCAACGAGTTGCGTTTCAAATCCATCAAGAGAGTAGAGGACGAAGAAAAATGATTTACAAAGTTACGTTAAACGGAAAGATTTACGAAGTCGAAGTTGAAAAGGGCGAGGCTGTCATTCAAGCCGAATACGAAGCCGCGCTTCCTCAGGCGACCCCCGTTGCGGCAACGCAAGAAGTTGCAACCGCAGCACCCGCCGCAGCACCCGTGGCGACAGCGCCCGCAAGCGCAGGCGCAAATTCCGTCACCGCACCTATGCCCGGCACTATCAACGCCGTCAAGGTGACAAGCGGTCAACAAGTCAAAAAAGGCGACGTGCTCTTTATCCTCGAAGCAATGAAAATGGAAAACGAAATCTATGCCGATAAGGACGGCAAAGTCGGTCAAGTGTTCGTGCAAAAGGGCGCGAGCGTCAGCACCGGCTCACCGCTTTGCGAATTGAACTGAGAGGTTTTGTATGGATATAGGCGAAATCTTGAAGAATATCTGGAACGGCAGCGGCTACCATCTTTTCGGTCAGGAAGGCGGTTGGCAATCCATCGTGATGATTGTAATCGCGCTGTTTTTCCTCTATCTCGGCATCAAAAAGCAATTTGAACCGTTGCTTCTCGTGGGCATCGCGTTCGGTATGCTTCTCACCAATTTGCCCGCACTCGACGGCGACAAAATCTTTCATCCGGAATGGTGGACGGGCGAAGATGCCGTTGCAAACGGTGTAAATTACCTTAACGTTTTGCAACACGGCGGCTTGCTCGATATGCTCTACATAGGCGTAAAGACGGGCGTTTATCCCTGCCTCATTTTCATCGGCGTGGGCGCAATGACCGACTTCGGACCTATGCTTTCTCGCCCGAGTTCGCTCGTTCTCGGCGCGGCGGCGCAAGGCGGTATCTACCTCGTGCTTATTCTCGCTGCGGCAATGGGATTCACCGGCGGACAAGCGGCATCCATTTCTATTATCGCAGGCGCGGACGGCCCGACGGCTATCTTCCTTACAAAGTCGCTCGCACCTGAACTGCTTGCGCCTATCGCAGTTGCGGCATACTCGTATATGGCTCTCATTCCGCTTTTGCAACCGCCTTTTATGAAGTTGCTCACAACAAAGAAAGAGCGTATGGCCGTTATGCAATCCACCCGCAAAGTCAGCAAGAAAGAGAAGATTATTTTCCCGATTCTCGTCACAATCGTCGTGTCCTTGCTTTTGCCGTCCGTTGCACCTCTGCTCGGAAGCCTTATGTTCGGCAACCTCTTGCGTGAATGCGGCGTAACCGAAAGACTCAGCGACACCGCGCAAAACGCGCTTATGAACATCGTCACGCTGTTCCTCGGCATTTCCGTCGGTGCAACCGCAGTCGGCTCGACCTTCCTCACCTTGTCCACGATCAAAATCGTGTTCCTCGGTCTTGCAGGATTTGTGCTTGCCACAATCTGCGGCTTGCTCATCGGCAAATTGCTCTACGTCATCTCGAAAGGAAAAATTAATCCGCTCATCGGTTCTGCAGGCGTATCCGCCGTGCCTATGGCGGCGCGTGTGTCCAACACCGTCGGACTTCAATACAACAAAGGCAATTATCTTCTTATGCACGCAATGGGTCCGAACGTAGCAGGTGTTATCGGGTCGGCGGTGGCGGCAGGATTCTTGCTCGCCGTCTTCGGCTAAAACCGCGCTATTGAGCGAATAACTGTGTCAACGCCCCTCTCGACAATATGAGAGGGGCGTTTTTTGTCATCAAAACTCTAATTAAAATTTCCCCTTTCCTCAGGTGTTTGGACTTCGGCGTTTGCGAGGCAATCCGCCTCGTTCGCTTTGGCTACAACACATTCACAGGATGTGTTGTTTAACGCGTCGCGCCCATATCGCCGTTCAAACAATCCGCTTGCGCACAAAGTGCGCTTCACCAAGCAGATAATTTGGCGAAACTGTGGCTTGAATTTTTATCCGTGTTTGAACTGATAGCACAAATTTTCTGCGCGGTTAGTGATTGCGAGAACAAGTGCGGTGAAAGCAATAAATTTCATTTGTTGCTTTCGCCGCAACGCCGTTTGAGCAATGGCTCGCCGCCTTGCGGCTCGCGTTCCGTCTGCGAATAAGCACATTCCGTGTAAGAGTAGGCTTCGAAAAAATTTCGTTTGGGGTGTGGGGTGTAACCCCACCCACAATTATTCATTATTAATTATTCATTATTAATTTACTTCACGATTTCCCCCGTTCGTGCCGATTGATATATCACCCAGTAGCCTTTTTCGCCGTCGCCGACGGGTAGCCATACACAAGCGTTTTCAAGTTCGGACGGCGGTGTTTGCTTGCTGTCGGCAGGCACGCCGTAACATATGAACGACGGCTCGTCGTCGTTGAACAAAAGCCCCACGACGTAATAATCGCCGCTTGTTTGGACGTGTACCCACTTCGAGTTGGCAACCGCTTCGTTAAGCGTTTTCTCTTCGGGATAACATACAAACAATTCGTCTATCTGTGGCTTGACCGCATAGTAAAAATTGTTGCCGTCGTACTTTGTCCACTCGTCGAGTTTTACGTCTTTGAGCGTCATTCCGATTTTTGCGTTTTCGGAGTTATCTTTGGGTTGTTTTTCCGCGTTTGCGTTTGTGCTTTGCACGGCGGTTTTCGTGCTTTCGCTCACCGTTTTTTGTTTGTTGTATTCGTCTATGCGACGAAGTATTTTGCCGTTGGGTATATTGCCGCCGAACATCGTTACCGAACTCGAACGCACTACGCACCCAAACTCGGTCGTTGCACAAAACGGCACTTCAAACGCCGTATTTGTGTCGTAAAGTCTTATTTTTGCGATTTTGTCGCCGACGAGATATAATGAAGCGTTGGACGGGCGGAAGTCGAGATTGCACTCGCCCTTGACCGTATTTTCCTTTGACGAAACGTTTTGGATTTTTACGATACCTTTATGTCCCGCGCCGCTCAGCACGACGATTTCTTTTTTGTTTTCCATACGTCACCTCTCGTATAAAACTATGCGCCGATTGCTTGTTGTATTCGTATTTTGCCACTTGAAACAACGACTAACGTGGTGAAATAATGAAAACTGCAAGTCGCAATGCTCAAATCGGTATTTTTAATATAAATAGATAAAATTGTATTAATATTTTTATAAATTGTTTATGGACATCCAAACGTCAATGTGTTACTATATAGTCGTATTGTGCGAATTTTGTCGCATAGTGCCGCCTTGCGGATATACGGCGTTTGTCCGCAAAAGTTTTACCGAAAAAAATAAGGATTTATCCGAAAAAATAGGAGTAGATTATGAGGGATCTCAAACACTTGCTTTACTTTGAAAACCTTTTGCAAGAAGCCAACAACGAACTCGTGCAAAAGGCTGTCAAAGAGGACGGCAAACTTGCTCTGGGGTACACGTGCTATCACGTTCCCGAAGTGTTGCTCAATCTCGACAACTGCGTAAGCGTGAGATTGCGCGCGCCGCGCACGGGTTCGGTTGACATCGCAACGTACTATCTCAGCCCGTTCATCTGCGGCTTTGCAAAAGCGTTGCTCGAACGCGGTATCGAGGGCGGTTACGGATTCTTGTCCGCGCTTTTTGCGGGCGAAACTTGCAGCGAAATGAACAGAACAATCGAGCATTTCGAGTTGCTTCGCCTCGTTGACAACGACAAGTTTTTCGTCAGCATATTCGATATGCCGTTCAAGACCAACGACCATTGCCTTGAAAGTTACGTCAATCAGATGCGCTTGAAAGTTTTGGACAAACTCAAAGACGTATACGGCGTGGACACGTCGGACGAGGCAATGAGAAAAGCGGTTGAACTTCACAACAGAGTTTGCAGAGCGATTACGGCAATCGGCGAGTTCAGAAAGGAAGAAAATCCGCGCATAACGGGTTACGAATTCCACGTTCTTTGCCTTGCGACGTACGCTTGCCCGCAATATCTCATTGTTGACAAACTCGAAGAAACGCTTGAAGAAATCAAGCACAGAGAGCCCGACGCGAAGAAATTTTACAGAGCGAGAATCGTGCTTGTCGGAAGCGAAATCGACGATCCCGATTTCACCAAACTTTTCGAGGACAGCGGCGCGTTCGTGGTTGCGGACAGATACTGCTTCGGTTCTATGCCCGGCAGAGAAGAAATTATCCTCAACGACGAAGAAGACGTGCTTACGCAAATCTGCCGTCACTATATGAAGACTTGCCAGTGCCCAAGATATATGGAACACGAAAAGGTCGAGGGCAGAAGGGAATACGTCAAGCACCTCGTGGAAGAATACCACGCCGACGGCGTCGTGTACGAACAACTCAAATTCTGCGAATACTGGGGTTACGAGCGCGCGCTCGCTTCGTACATTATGATCAACGAGTTCGGCATTCCCGCAATCGCAATCGACCGTCAATACACGGCGAGCGCGTCGGGACAACTTCGCACGAGAATACAGGCGTTCGTCGAAAGCCTCGAAATCAAGCATATCCAAAAAGCCAAAGCTCAAAAGGCGGCTAAGTGAGGTGGAATATGAAAAAGAAAAAATACGGCGGATACAAAAATCTGCACGAAGATAAAACCGGACTTCTCAAACATCGCGAGTGGCGCGGATTCAAAGACACTCTCGTCGACTACTGGCGTTGGCTCGTCACTTGGAAAGATATGGTGGTTATGGTTCTCAAAAACCCGATTGCGGTCGTCAAAGGACTTTGGCGTTATCGCTGGATGGCAACCTACCTTTCCACGCCTGCGTTCGTGGATAGGCACACCGAAGGCTTGCGCGGACCGCAACTTCTGATGACGCATCTTCATTTCAATATGATAGTCAAGCACGCGACGGGACTCATTCTCACCGCGTTCGAGGCGGACGAAAAGATGTTCCCCAAGAACAAAAAGAGCAAAAAACTCGTTTGCGTGGACGAACTTATCCCCGCAGAGTTTATCGCGGGTTTTCCCAACCTCAAAATGTATCCTATGCAAACGATGCCCATATTCCTTTCGAGTATGGTGGACCAACTCATAGTGCCGCCTTATCTCGACGCAATCGAGAGTTTCGGCGTACCTGCCGACGTTTGTCCGCTTCCGAGCGCGGAAGCAGGCGTATGCGTCGAAGACGATTATCCCAAACTCGGCAAGTGTATGATCACCTGCAATATGCCTTGCGACGGCTCGATTATGACGACAACCTTCCAAGACAGATACTTCAAACTTCCCACTCACGTTTACAACGTGCCTTTGAGATACAAGGGCGAGGACGTGCAAAAATACGCCGTCGACGAAATCAAGGATATGATCAAATTCGTCGAGGAGCAAACGGGCGAGAAGTGGAACTGGGATACGTTCATCGCCGCGCTTGAAAGTTACAACAAGCAACTCGATTACGAACTCAAAAAATGGGACGTCAACAAAACGCAATATCCGCAAATGACGGGCGCGACGTTCTGGCTGTACAGACTCTACTACTATCACCTTTCGGGCGGCTACGACAAACGCTTCCTCAAAGTCGACAAAAAAGTCAACAAGATTATGGAAAAAGCGTATGCCAAAAAGACCAAAGCGAGCAAGGAAATGCGCCACCGCGCAATCGTGTGGAGTTGCCCCGCGAACTACTATACGTCGTTTGCAAACTGGCTTGAAAATTGCTGGGGTATCAACGTCGTTATGGATATGGAAACTATGATTTCCTACCTAAAATTCCGCACCGACACGCACGAACACGCTCTCGAAGACCTCGCAAAGACCTACCAACGCGCGACTATGCGTACCCACACAAAAGGCGGTTACGCAAACGTTCTCAACGAGTGCTGGCGCGTTGCGGAAGAATACAACGTCGACACTATCATTATGTACGACCAGATTTCCTGCAAGGGTATGGACGGACTCGTCGGTATCTTCGACGATCAGGCAAGAGAGAAAGGCTACAACTTCATTTGGGTGCAACAAGACCTTATGGACAGCAGAACCATATCTCGTAGAGATATGCGCGAACAAGTCAACAAGTATATGACGACCGTTTTGCAAGAAAAGCCGATTGACGAGAGTTTGCTCGACTTCGACGATTCCGAAGCGTGGTAATTAAAAGGAGAAAAGAATTATGAAATATTTTGGCGGATGCGACGTAGGTTCAACCTACACGAAAGCAGTCATTATGGACGAGAACGGCAAAGTCCTCGCAAATACAACTATCAAGAGCAAAATCAACGCCGCGCTCTCTGCGGATGCCGCTATGAGCGACGTCGTGTCGCAAGTTCCCGAACTTAAAGGCGACGTCAAAAACCTCACCTATCTCGTAGGTACTGGTTACGGCAGAAACAAGGTTGCAACGGCAGACGAAAACATTTCCGAAATTTCCTGCCACGCAATGGGCGTACATATCACAGACCCGAGCGTAAAGGCAATCATCGACATTGGCGGACAAGACATCAAGGGCATTGCAATCGACACGGACGGCACGGTCAAGAACTTTGCAATGAACGACAAATGCGCCGCAGGTACGGGACGTTTCTTCGAGGCAATGGCGCGTTCGTTTGAAATGTCGCTCGGCGACTTTTCCAAACTATCGCTCAAAGCGAAGAACGTAATCCCCATTTCCGCGCAATGCACCGTTTTTGCCGAATCCGAAGTTATCTCGCTTGTTGGCGAAGGCAAGCCTATGGACGAAATCGCGGCTGGCATCGAGATGTCGGTTGCAAAGAGATGTTTCGTAATGGCAAAGAAAGCGGGCGCAACGGACAGCATAACGCTTTCGGGCGGCTGCGCAAAGAACGACGGACTCAAACAAGCAATCGAGCAAGTGCTTAAAATCAAGGTGATCGACCTTCCCGTCGACCCGCAACTTATGGGCGCGCTCGGAGCGGCAGAGTACGCAAGACAAAAAGGCTTGGCACAAGCATAAGGGGGCATAATATGATTACAACCACATTGTCCGCATTGAGCGGCGGAGCAATCGCAGGTATCGTCATCGGAAGTATCGCCGCATTGTTGCTCGTATTCTTCCTTCTCACGTTCACCGTCTACTGGTTTAACCTCGATATGAAGTTCGTTTACTGGTTTTATAAGAAGATGAAGGGGCATTATGACCATATGGAACGCACCCACAAATTATAATGCGCTAAACAGCGAATAACTGTGTCAACACCCTTTTGCTCACCCGTCACGTACGATTTAGTACGTTGGGCGGATTCGCAAAAGGGTTTTTTAATTAATAATTAATAATTAATAATTAATAATTGCGGGTGGGGTTTTACCCCACACCCGAAACGAAAACTTATTCGAAGTGTACTTATAGACGGAATATGACATTTCGAAGACGGAATTGGAGTCGCAAGGCGACGACCGTAGCGAACGCCGAGCGTGATGCTTTGTACAAGTGAACGGGCGAGTGTGGATTTTTTTCGCCCGTGAACGAGTGACATAATGAGAGGACGATACTTATCTATGCGAGTGCTGAGTGTTGCCCCACGCGGAGCGGACGCCGTGGGTTCCCTCAAAATATGCAGAGGGGGAACGGCGGTAGGGGAAACACGTGAGGAAGGGGGAATTTTAATTTTAGAGTACACACCGTCAAACTCTTGTAAAGCAATAAACCTACACCCTGATATTGTGTTCAAATTTGCGGTAAAAGCATTAAAAACAAATTAATTTGATATATTGATAAAATTTTACTTTTTTTTGGGACAAATTGATGTATAATGATAATAGGGGTGAATGGGCTATATCACCTTTTCGCCCGTATAATACGAAATATGTTCCGCAATCGGAACGAAAATTTTTATTAATAAAAGAGGTATGTTATGAAAAACATCGACTTGACAAAGTACGGTATCACCGGCACTACCGAAGTGGTCTACAATCCGTCCTACGAGATGCTTTTTGAAGAGGAAACAAATCCCTCTCTCACAGGCTATGAAAAAGGACAAGTCAGTGAACTCGGCGCAGTCAACGTTATGACCGGCGTTTACACGGGTCGCTCGCCCAAAGACAAATTCATCGTCGTTGACGACAATTCCAAAGACACGGTATGGTGGACTTCCGACGAGTACAAGAACGACAATCACCCCGCGTCGCAAGAAGCGTGGAAAGCAGTCAAAGACATCGCCGTCAAGGAACTTTCAAACAAGAGATTGTTTGTTGTAGACGCATTCTGCGGCGCAAACAAAGATACGCGTATGGCAATCCGTTTCATCGTCGAGGTTGCTTGGCAAGCGCACTTTGTCAAAAATATGTTCATCAAGCCGACCGAAGAAGAACTTGAAAACTTCGAGCCCGACTTTGTCGTTTACAACGCTTCCAAGGCGAAAGTGGAAAACTACAAGGAACTCGGTCTTAATTCCGAAACCGCAGTCGTATTCAATATCACAAGCCGCGAGCAAGTCATCATCAACACTTGGTACGGCGGTGAAATGAAGAAGGGTATGTTCTCTATGATGAACTACTATTTGCCCCTCAAAGGTATTGCGTCTATGCACTGCTCGGCAAACACCGATATGGAAGGCAAAAACACAGCAATCTTCTTCGGACTTTCCGGCACGGGCAAAACCACTCTTTCCACCGACCCCAAACGTCTTCTCATCGGCGACGACGAGCACGGCTGGGACGACAACGGCGTGTTCAACTTCGAGGGCGG